>Ga0187886_1000027_pt1 | contig 216749 bp, 180 predicted proteins | sample June2016WEW_20_1_FD_133001 | JGI IMG/M metagenome (GOLD analysis project Ga0187886, IMG submission 133001) | Peatland microbial communities from SPRUCE experiment site at the Marcell Experimental Forest, Minnesota, USA - June2016WEW_20_150 | ecosystem: Environmental > Terrestrial > Soil >...
GGGTTCTCCTTTTATTTGTTGTGAATTTGTTGTTAATAAAGTTCTTACTCATATTACAGTTCATCAAACCAAGATTTCATTTTCTGGAAGATCGTTTTACCTTTTCCGTTTTGAATGACTGCTTTCACACCGGAACGATCACGATGTTTCAACTCATGCATCACCAGTCCAACGCCTGTGGCGTAAATTGGATTCTCGATTTCTCGAACGAGGCCAGAGCTAAACCCGCCCGGAATTCCAATTTTCACCGGCATTCCAAGTACCTCTTTTGCAAGATCAGCAGTTCCTTTAATAAGTGAGCCGCCGCCGGTGAGCACAACACCTGCTGAAAGATGTTTAGAATAGCCGGAACGTTTAATTTCCATTGCTGCGAATTCTAAAATTTCTTCCATCCTTGGCTGAATAACTTTGCAAAGTAAATGTTTGTCGATTTCGAGCGGAGCGCGTCCGCCGATACCGGGAATTTGAATTGGCTGGTTATCCACGATTGCAGGCTCGTATGTGAAGCCGTAATCCACTTTGATCTTCTCGGCTTGATCTGTGAGGATGCCAAACCCTTTACGAATATCGTCCGTTACTTTTCTGCCGGCAATTCCAATGACAGCTGTATGACGAATAGTGCGTTCCTCGAACACGGCGAGATCTGTTGTGCCGCCGCCGATATCGAGAAGAGCCACTCCAACTTCTTTTTCTTCATCATCCAACACTGCATAACTCGATGCAAGTGGTTCGAGTACCATATCATTGACATGTAAACCGGCGCGTTGGACGCATTTGTAAATGTTTTGCGCTGCCGTAACAAGTCCAGTGATGATATGGACAATCGCTTCCATGCGCACGCCGGACATTCCGACCGGATCGTAAATACTATCCTGTCCATCGACAATGAATTGCTGGGGAATGACATGAATAATTCTTCGGTCAAGCGGAAGTGCGACACGCTTTGTATCCTCAATAAGCCGATCAACATCTTCTTGCGTAATTTCATTTTCCGGTCTGCTGATACTGATGACACCGCGGCTTTGAAAACTCTGAATGTGGTCGCCAGCGATGCCGACCGTAACAGAACTGATTTTTACACCGGATTGCTGTTCGGCATCCTGGACAGCCGATTGAATGGAGCGGACTGTCTTTTCAATGTTTGTCACCACACCGCGCGTCAATCCTTCAGACGCGCTCTTGCCGATGCCAAGTATTTTCAGTTTTCCGGGATAATTGTCGTCTGGTGATGCAACAATCGCACATACTTTTGTGGTACCAATATCTAATCCGACTGCTATGTCCTGCTCCATATCACATCCTTCTCGTAAAAATTATTTTCGTTAAACAATCCTTCGTTACAAGTTCTTTGTCGTTAATGGTTCTTGATTCCAACGTGCAACGATCTGATCTTGATACCGTAAATCCACATATTGCAAGTATTGCACTCCACGCGTGCGTACAATATCATTCCAAAATATTTCCAATCGTATAAGTTTTCCAGGCAGTTCACCGCGTCCGAAAATGATGGGCACACCGCCTTCCGCTGAGTAGAGCACAATATCTCCACCGTTTCGCACTTGTATTTCTGAAATATTATGATACAGTGGACGATTCACGGTTCTTAACACCGCAAGCAATTGCAGAGCTTCGATTTCGTCTGGCTGAGTAATAGTTGAACCTAAAACGAAGGGTTCACTTGTCGAAATTCCGGTGATCATGGGCAGATCAAAAATCTTGTATGAAACAGTTTTGGGAAGTACGACTCCATCTTCATCCAAGTACAATGGTTCGGAGAGATTCACCATGGCGATAGGAACGCGCTCAATAATTTGAATATTTATTGAGCTGGGTAAGTTTCGCTCAACCACAGCATTTTTGATATAATGATGGCTCATGACATTTTGCTGAATTGCGGTCAAGTCAGCTTTATACAGAAATGCACCTATTTGTACTTGAGTAAGTTGAATAATTTCATTCGTATTGACGATCCGGTTGCCGTCTATTTTGATCTGATTGATTTTCAAGCTTGATTTCCATGCATTAGCACCGAATGCAAGACAAATCACCAGAGCTATCAGCATCAGCACATGAAAAGTCTTCGGTTTTGATTCGTTCATGCTGCTTCCTTCGCAGAGCTGGAGAATCCGACCATCTTTACTTCCAATTTCAACATCACTCCTGAATTTTGATATACCGTACGTTTTGCCAAATCGATGAGTTTTACTACATCCTCTGCTTTCGCATTGCCAAGATTGACGATGAAATTTGCGTGCTTCTCTGATATCTGTGCCCCGCCAACTCGTTTGCCTTTCAATCCAGTTTGTTCAATCAATTTTGCTGCAAATGTATTCGGCGGGTTCTTGAACATACTACCAAGGTTTGGAAACTCCAGCGGCTGAGTCTCATTGCGGCGAAGAATCAATTCCCGACGCTTTGTACTCAGCGGCTCTTTGTCTCCTCGTTGAAGTTTAAATGTTGCACTCAACACGACATCTTGATCAAATCCCGAATGCCGGTATGCAAAATGTGCATTTTCATTTTTCACTTGCTGTGTTTGTCCGTTGCGGATGACTTCAACTTCAACGAGATGATCAGCGATTTCACCGCCGTGAGCACCGGCATTCATCGCTACTGCGCCGCCGATAGTACCGGGAATTCCGGCAAGCATTTCCACGCCTGCAAGTTCATTCTGAATGCAGAAGTCAACAAATTTTGTCAACCATACTCCGGCTTCAGCAATGACAAGACCGCCTTCGATATAAATTTTTGAAAGCGCCTGTTCAACATTTATAACAGCACCTCGAATTCCTTCATCACTGACAAGCACATTGCTTCCCCGACCGAGAACCATCCACGAATAATGATGCGCGTGGAAATATGCAACGATTGCCTTGAGATCATCTTTATCCATCGGTTCGATGTAGAAATCTGCCGGGCCACCGACCTTCATCCATGTATATTTTGCCATTGGTTCATCAACAGCAATGTTGCCGCGGAGTATCTTCTGTATGTCAGTTAATGAGATCATTGTTTTATGCAAAGGAGTATTTTTATGCTGCTCAGATATTTCCTTTTTACTTTTAATTTTTTATTTGATTCAAAAATTCTTCACCATATTTCCAGATATCACCTGCACCCATTGTTATTACAATATCACCCGATTTCACAATGGACTTGAGAAAAGCAGGAATCTCTTTTTTATCTGGAACATAGTGAACATCCTTGTGCCCAAACTGTTTTGCTGCGTTCACGATTAACTCGCCGTTCACACCCTGAATCGGTTCCTCGCGCGCAGGGTATACATCCGTAACAACCAGCACATCTGATAACAGGAACGACTTGCCGAAGTCTTCATAGAAATCGCGAGTGCGGCTGTACAAATGCGGTTGGAATACACAAACTATCCGTCGCCGCCAGCCTAACTTCACACCGGAAAGGGTTGCTCTGCATTCCGTTGGATGATGAGCGTAGTCGTCGTACAATGCAATATCGTTCACTTCGCCTTTCTTTTCCCACCGGCGATAGACACCCGCGAATTTCTCGATGCCAACTTTGATCTTTTTAAATGGAATGCCAAGTTCCAATGCGACAGTGATTGCACCCAGCGAATTCTGCACGTTATGTATGCCCGGCACCTGAAGCATGATTGTGCCAAGTTCTTGATTACTACGAACAAGCGTGTACGTGGTTGAGTTATCCTTGTGTCGGATGTCCACCGCTTGAATGTCCGCTTGAGGGTTAAGACCATAGGTAACAATTTTCTTTTTGCTCAGGTGCGGCATAATATCCAACAACGCTGGTTCATCGAGGCAGAGAACAATGAATCCGTAGAATGGTACTTTTGATGCAAACTGAATAAATGCGCTTTTGATATCTTCCAAATCACGGTAACAATCAAGATGGTCGGTTTCGAGTGTGGTCAACACGGCAATGGTCGGTGTGATGGACAAGAATGACCGATCATATTCATCCGCCTCCACAACGATGAATTCACCGCGCCCAAGACGCGCATTTGTTCCGCCTAATCCGCTTAATTTACCGCCGACAATGACTGTTGGATCGAGTCTGCCTTCCATCAGTACAAGACTTGTCATCGAAGTCGTCGTTGTCTTTCCGTGAGTGCCAGCGATGCCGATACCATATTTCAAGCGCATAACTTCAGCAAGCATTTCGGCCCGACGCACGATGGGAATGTTTCGCTTCTGGGCTTCGAGAATTTCCGGGTTATCCGGTTGCACCGCAGAAGAGTACACAACGGTGTCTACATCTTGTGCTATGTTTTCTGCACGATGCCCTTCGAATATACTGGCACCAAGGTTCTGGAGGCGTTCCGTCACTTCAGAAAGCGCGCGATCGGAGCCGCTGATCTTAAATCCCTGATCAAGCAGAATTTCCGCTATGCCACTCATCCCGATACCGCCGATCCCAATGAAATGTAATTTCTTGATAGAACGAAACATCTTTATAATTCCCGTTGAAAGAAAGTTGAATTTTGTCTGTACCGTCTGATGTCAAAACGACGTTGTTTTTTACCGGGCACTGTTTTTGCGATTTTCTCCATCTCAGCAACAAGCTCACGATTGTGCTCATATCGTCCGACTCGAATTCGAATTGGAATCGCTCGGCTTTTCATCTTGATGGAAATTTGTTGAAACCGTCCGGCCGTTTGTACGAATCGTTCCTTGCCGATGTGTATCCATTCGATGTCTTTGATTTCGAAAATTCGTTCCCGGTGCCGCGAATGAAATATCATTTGTTCCGGGGTCATGATGAATTTCCGATCGCGCCAGATATTAAGAAACAATACAACTAAGGAAATACAAAAAAAGAACACGATGATGTACACAATGGGATCCTTAAATACGAAACTAAACTCGCTTTCCACAAAACTACCACGGATGCCGGCGTACAATACCATCGTGAGAAGATATATCAGCGTTTGCTGGTAATAAAAATCGAGCTTATATTTAAATATTTTCCCGTTCACGATTACTTCGCTATATCAAGAATTCGGCGTGCAATCTCACTGCCTGCATGTGGTTTTCCAAGTTTCCGGCAAGCTTCACTCATCTTCTGCCGTTTCTTGTTCTCGCTCAATAAAGAAATCAATTCATCCTTCAACATTGTCTTCACATTCCGATCTGTTATCATAATTGCCGCGCCGGCATCGACTAATGAACGTGCGTTGAATGTCTGATGATCCGCAGCCGCGTGCGGATAGGGTACAAGAATTGCTGCTTTGCCCAGACGTGTCAATTCTGCCAGTGTTGTTGCTCCGGCACGGCAAACAACAACATCGGCTGCGGCAAACGCATATTCCATTTTATCGATGAATACACCAACCCATGTGTTCTTTTTTGTTTTCATTTCATCCACGAATATCATATCTGATTTTCCTGTTTGCCATATCAACTGTATTCCAGCACCTGTCAATTCATGTATCATTTCTCTCACAGCCTGATTGATGGATGTTGCACCGAGACTTCCGCCGAATATGAGCACTGTTTTTTTCGATGGATCAAGATTGAAAAATCGAATTCCATGTTCCTGTGATATTGTTCCAAGTACATCTCGCGTTGGTGTACCTATAAGTTCGACATTGTCTTTTTGCTTTAGCCATCGCGTTGTTGCATTGAACGCCGTAAAGATCCTTGTTGCCCTTGTTGAAAGTAACCGTGTTGTCACTCCTGGATAACTGTTCGACTCGTGAACAATGGTCGGAACTCCAAGCATTGATGCAATCAATAATATAGGTCCGCACACATAGCCGCCGGTTCCGATCACAACATTCGGTTGAAACTTTCTCATGAGAAAGAACGATTGAACAAGTGAAACAACTACTTTTATCGGAAACAGCAAATTGTCCATCCGCAAGCTACGATGAAATCCGCTGATCCAGATATTCGCAAGCGTGTATCCTCGCTGAGGAACAACGCGCGCTTCAATTTTCCCTTTAGTACCGACGAACAAAAATTCCGCATTTGGTTTCAACTTTCTTATTTCATCTGCGATGGCGATTGCCGGAAACACATGACCGCCGGTTCCGCCTGCCGCGATGAGAATTTTCAGTTTCTCTTTCGGCACTCTTTAATACGCTTTTCCGAGACCCGTCTCCGGTGTAAGTGCCGCCACATCGCTTTCTACAGATTTAGTCATCCGTGGATGCAAATCCGTGTGCGCTGAAATATTCAGCAGCACGCCGATGGAAAACGCTGACAGCATCAAAGACGAACCTCCATAACTGATAAATGGCATCGGTAAACCTGTTGTGGGAAAAATTCCCAGTGCCACACTCGCATTCACTAATGCATACAACGTAATTGTGCTTGTAATAGCAATAGCAAGAAACCGTGCGAAGTCATCTTTTGCATGTTTCGCAATCCGAAAACCGCGCAGCATCACAAACAAAAACGCACCCAACACGACGAGCGTACCGAGCAATCCATATTCTTCTCCGACAATGGAATAGATAAAGTCATTGTATGATTCGGGCAAAAACAAATCACGCTGTCGGCTCTCGCCGGGACCGACGCCGAATAATCCGCCATTACCGAAGCCGATAATACCTTGCCAGAGTTGATAATTATGTTTGCTGTTCGGATCTCCTTGTACGAAATGCATGATGCGCTGCAACTGATACGGACGTTTCAATACATACGCCATAAATAGCACATAGAGAGTAAATAGACCGATGGCAACGAGAATCATTCCGAGAAGATGTGGAAGTCGGACACGGCCAACATACAGGAGCACAACCGTCAACACAAACAGCATCAAACTAGTGCTGAGATTGGGTTGCGCAAGCACCAACCCGGTAACAATCCCAATCCAGATGATGATAGGGACAAATCCTTTTTTAAAATCTCTGATATTTTCACCTTTTGTTGCCAACAAGAGACTTATATGGAACAGCAATGCAAATTTTGCAAATTCTGACGGTTGAAATCCTAATCCACCGAAGCGAAGCCATCGAACGGCACCTTTCGTTTCACCTCCGAGCACGAAAGTGATAATTAAAAATAATACGGCAATCATGAGCGCGAGCTTTGTGAATTTCCTATAGAAACCATACGGAATGCTCAAGCCTACAAACAGGGCACTAATGCTGAGCAATACTTTAATTGCATGCAGGTCGAGATAGTGGCTCTGAGTTTCGAAGCGCTTTAATGACCATTCCGCAGATGCGCTATAAACGACGCCGAGACTAACAACCATCAGTCCGAGCACGACAATGAGCAGCCAAATGTCAATATGATTTCGTTGAATCTTCAGCATTGTTTATTCTGATTACGTGGATGTTTCGCAAATAACAGATTATATAGATTCATATTCCGTGAAATCAACAATCTGTGTACAGTTAGTGATATCTTTGAAATCATAAATTCTTTACAAGTTCTTTGAACACTTGACCGCGTTGTTCATAATTCTTAAACCAATCGAACGATGCACATGCTGGCGAAAGGAGAACCACATCTCCAGATTGTGCGAGAGACCGAGCTGTCGAGACTGCTTCATCCATCGACGCTGTCTTTGTAATGGCGGACGTTCCACGAAATGCTTGTTCTACTTTATCTGCCGATTCGCCGATGGCAACAATCGCCTTCACTTGTTTCTTCACAAGTTTGGCTAATCGAGAATAGTCATTTCCTTTGTCACGACCTCCAAGGAGTAGCACAATTGGTTCCTTGAATGCCTGCAGCGCATACCATACTGAATCCACATTGGTGGCCTTCGAATCGTTATAATAGCGGACGTTGTTGAGTTCGCGGACAAACTCCAGACGATGCTCAACTCCTTCAAATGTTTTCAATGTCAATTGAATCGGATCTGCCTTAACTCCAAGCAGTTGTCCTGCAAGCGCCGCTGCCATCGAATTATAAAGATTGTGCGTGCCTTTGATGAAAATCTGATTGATGTTGATGATTTCCGTTTTGACTCCTCCAAGAGAAGTGACAAGTTTTTCGTTTTCGACAAATGCACCTTCGTTCAGTTTTCGCTGTATGCTGAAAGCAACCTTACGGCTTTGTGCTTGAGAGACGACTCGGTTTGTCCATTCATCATCTGCGTTATAGATGAGCACGTCATCTGACCGCTGATTTTTGAAGATTCGTGCTTTAGAAGCTGCATACTTCTCCATCGAGTGATCGTACCGATCCATGTGATCCGGTGTTATATTGAGCAGGATTGAAATCTTTGGCCGGAAAGACTCGATATGATCCAATTGAAAGCTGCTCACTTCCAAAACAACAATATCTGTTTCAGCCAGCTCCAAAATGATAGATGAGAATGCCGTTCCAATGTTACCAGCAACAACATGTTTTTTCTTTGCATGGTCGAGTATCCTTCCAATTAAAGTTGTGGTTGTCGTTTTTCCATTGCTGCCGGTAATTGCCACAATAGGCGACCGGCAAAACCAACTACCAACTTCAAGTTCACTGACAACTTTGATACTATGTTTCTGTGCTTCAAGAACAACAAGCGCATTGCTGGGAACACCAGGGCTAATCACCATGAGCTCGCAATTATAGACATGATCGGAATGTTTGCCGACCTCAAATTCAATCTTTTCAGATTGAAGATTGAAGATTGAGGATTGCAGTTTCTCTGCCGAAGAAGAGTCGCTCACAAACACATCAGCTCCTTGCGATTGCATCAGTTTTGCAACCGCTACACCGCTACGCGCTGCGCCAATGACGGATATTTTTTTCCTATGAAGAAGTGTAATGTTCATTCTGAAAATTACCGCACCTTAAACGTTGCCAAACTTAATATCATGAGTAAAATGGCAATGATATAAAACCTTGTTACAATCTTTGGTTCTGCCCAGCCGAGCAGTTCAAAATGGTGATGAATGGGCGCCATTTTGAAAACGCGCCTGCCTTCACCGTAGCGTCTCTTAGTAAATTTAAAATAGAACCGCTGAATAATGACCGACACTGTTTCCATCAAGAATACACCGCCAAGTGTTGGCAGGAGAAGTTCCTTCTTGATCAATACGCATATAGCACCAATAACACCGCCAAGCGCAAGCGAACCGGTATCACCCATAAATACTTGCGCTGGGTATGAATTAAACCAGAGAAATCCTAAAGATGCACCTGTGATTGCCGCACAATAAATTGTCAGTTCGCCATTGCCGCGTAAATAGGGAATGGTGAGATATTGGCTCCAAATCGCATGTCCCGAGACGTACGTAATAATGGCAAGTGTGGAACATACAATACCGACATTTCCAATTGCTAATCCATCGAGTCCGTCCGTCAAGTTCACAGCATTTGATGTTGCGGTAATGACGAATATGACCATCGGGATGTAGAATATTCCGAAATCGAATTCAAGATATTTGAAAAAAGGAACAGTGGTACTTGATTTTAACCGTACCAACTCCGAATCGATCCATTGCGGGAAAAAATAGATCACACTGCCGACAACCAATCCCACAAGAACTTGACCGACAATCTTGTATTTACCAATGAGCCCTTTGGGTTTTTTTCTAACAACTTTCAAATAATCATCCAGGAATCCGACAGTACCAAGTGTGACTGTGACAAAGAGAATGAGCAAGATATACACATTCTTTAAATCTGTCCAAAGCAAAGCAGGGATGAGTACCGAGAGAAGGACAATCAATCCGCCCATGGTCGGTGTGCCGGCTTTTATGAGATGTGTCTGGGGTGCTTCAAGTTTTGCTGCCTCGCCGATCTGGAGTTCACGCAGCTTACGAATGATCTTCGGTCCGAGCCAGAACGAAATGATCAACGCTGTAACTGCTGCTGCGCCGGCGCGAAAGGTGATATATCGGAAAACACCAAAACCCGGAATGCCAAATGTTCTATGCAAGTATGTAAAAAAATAGAACAGCATAAGTTATGTTTCTACCTTTTGCGAAAAATGCTTATCGAGAGCGAAAACTACTTCTTCCATTTTCATTCCGCGCGACCCTTTGATGAGAACAATATCACCATCGTCGAGTGTATGAAGCAAATGCTCGATAAGCACGGTTTTATTTTCAAAATGTGCTTTGGTCTCCACGAACGCGGCATCATATGTATACTTTGAGAGCGCACCAACGGTAAAAAGAATATCGACACTGTACTGAGCGAGGGCTTTTCCAATTTGTTGATGTAACTCTTCTGCTTGATGTCCGAGTTCCAGCATATCAGACAGCACTGCAATCTTCTTTCCCTTTGATACCATGGTATGCAGCGTTGCTAATGCTGCAAGTGTGGAATCAGGATTTGCATTGTATGTATCATTCAAGATGGTTATTTTTGCAGTTCGATGAATTTGGGTCCTTTTGCTGGCTGATTGGAATGAACCAAGAGCTTTTTGAATGTTCACACGCGGTACTTTCAAAGTAAGACCCACGGCTGTTGCAGCAAGAGCATTCTGTGCGTTGTGTTCTCCGGGAGCACCCACAGTGATGTCGAATGCCTTTTTGGCTCGCGGTTTCACTCGCAAGAGAGCTTGGCCATTCGCGTTAAATGATTCTACTGTTCCCTTGATGGATGCGCTGCGAGAAGAAAATCCGTAGCGTACTGTTTTCTTTAACCTCTTTGTTAAATGCACAAGATTCTTGTCATCCATATTGACAAAGGAAGTACCGTTATGCTTTGCCAGCCAATCAAAGAGTTCACCTTCTGCCTTGGCGACGCCTTCTATTGAGCCGAAGAATTCCAGATGCTCACGACCAATGTTGGTGATTAATCCGTGTGTTGGTTCCAAAACGGTGCAGAGATATTCAATTTCGCCCGGATGATTAGTGCCGATCTCGATAACTGCGATCTCATGTTCTTTCTTTATCCGAAAGAGTGTCTGCGGCACACCGATATGGTTGTTTAAATTTCCTTCTGTGCACAGCACACTATATTTTTGACTGAGGATACTCTTCAGCATTTCTTTTGTTGTTGTCTTCCCATTAGATCCGCCTACAGCAATGAACGGAATGGCGTACTTCCGTCGATATAATCTGGCAAGATGCCCAAGAGCATGGATAGTATTTTCGACGGTGAGTCTGGGAATATGGATGCTTACCATCATTGTTGCATTCGTTTCTGCCCATCGGCGCTCTACAATGATACCGGCTGCACCCATTTCGATGGCTTTGGAAATAAAATTATGTCCATCGAATTGGTCACCTCGAATGGCAATGAAAAGTTCACCTGCCTTCATGGTCCGTGAATCAATCGAAATACCGGGGATTTTAAAATTCTTCAGTCCATCAAACCCAATCGCTTTATGATGCGGTAGTGCGAGGATGTCGGGCTTGGTCAGTTTCATTATTGGGTGCTCAGATTATTTTGATGAAACGCAGACCATTGATTCCACAGACGACACATCTGTGAAATTCTGGATCTGTCGAAAATCAGAGTTATCAGTGCAATCATAAAAGACTTTCCAGAACTTCGCGGTCACTGAAATGGATTTTCTCTTGACCCACTATCTGGTAATCCTCATGCCCTTTTCCTGCAACGAGAATGACGTCACCGCGCTGGGCACAATTGACAGCACGTTCAATTGCTGTTCTCCTATCTATTTCACGCAGCACACTCGCATGATGAATAACGCCGTGCACGATGTCGTCAATGATTTTTTCTGGATCTTCTGTCCTCGGATTATCAGTCGTTACGATGACGATATCACTATATTCGCCTGCAATACGACCCATTAATGGGCGTTTTGTTTTATCGCGATCACCACCGGCACCGAACACAGTGATAATACGACCTCGATTCTGTGTCGGCAGAATATCGTGAATCGTTTTCAGACAATTCTCAAGCGCGTCCGGTGTGTGCGCGTAATCGACAATTCCGGTCCATCCTGCAGGAGAGACAATGCGCTCAAATCTGCCGCGAACATTTTTCAGATTGTTGATACCAGTTAGAATTTGTTCGCGTGGAATTCCAAGCGCAATACCGGCAGAATATGCTGCGAGGACATTATAGACGTTAAACTTTCCAATAAGCGGCATAGTGAATGTGAATTCTCCGTGTCCATCGCTCAATGTAAGCACTGTTCCAGTGATGCTAAACTTCATATTTTTTACTTGAACATCAGCGGCAGAGGTAATGCCGTAGGAAATTGTTCTCGTGTTGATAGCGTCACGTATCTGGACTCCTCGCCGATCATCATGGTTGATGACGGCGCAACCAGATGGTTTCAAATCCATAAAGAGAGTTTTCTTCGCTTCGAAATACTTTTCCATTGTTCCATGGTAATCGAGATGGTCCTGTGTCAGATTGGTGAAAATGGCAACATTGAAATCGAGTCCGAAGACGCGAGACTGATCCAGTGCATGCGAAGAGATCTCCATCGACACCGATGTGCATTTTTCCTCCACCATCGAAGCAAATAGTTCGTTGAGCTCAAGCGATTCGGGTGTTGTATGCGTAGCCGGAATAACACGTTCGCCGATTTTATATTCAATCGTCCCGACCAAGCCGACTTTCTCTCCGGCAGCTTCCAGAATTGACTTTACCAGGTGAGAAGTAGTGGTTTTTCCGTTTGTACCTGTCACACCGATAAATTTTAATTTCTTAGAGGGATGACCATAATAATTCGACGACATCACGGCAAGCGCTTTTCGAGTATCCGGTACTATGACTTTGATGACACCAACATGCATACAGAACGGATCCGGAAGTGCATTATCATCTTGTAGGACGACAACTTTCACGCCTTGATTGATAGCACCCTGAAGATAGGCATGTCCATCACTTGTCGTTCCCTTGAGTGCGACAAAGCAATCATCGCGTTGGATTTTCCGTGAGTCGTACTGGAGTTTATTAATTTCCACTTCATGTGTAACGACCATCTGTCCATACATCGTTTGGAACAATTTGGAAACCGTAACACCTTCGAGTAATTGAGAGAGTTTCATAAGCAGATCAATTCAATATAATGATGCCTGTGCCATAGTGCGCGGCATGCAGGTAAGTGTGATAGATGAGCCCAGCCGCGTTCGTTCACCCGCGGTTGGGAATTGTTGTGTCACGACACCGGATCCCTGTACTTTTACTTCAAATTCATCTGAAACAAGCCGATTCATTGCGCGACGAATGCTCATTCCCCGTACATCCGGCACTGCAATCATTCCATCAGATGAAGCAACGGATTCGCCGTTGAGGATGAGAGAGACCGTCTCGTCTTTTTCGACTTTTTTCCCTGGTTCAGGAGTTTGCTTGATGACCAAATTGCCCTTTCCAAATGTCTGACAATTGAGTCCGTAGTTTGTGAGCAATTTTCTTGCTAACGACGATTGCAGCATACGTACGTCGGGAACAACGATGCTGCCGCGTGCAGCAGGGTCCTTTGCAATTGCAGTTCGGGAAAATTTATATGATGTCATAATCACGCGCTCTGCAATGGCACGAAACACTGGTCCGGTGGTGCTGCCGCCGTAGTACCCTCGTGAGCGCGGATTGTCCATCATCACTAAACAAACGACTTGCGGATCTTCTACAGGAAAGAAACCTACAAACGACGCCGTATAGTTATTCTCCACATATTTACCGCCAGAATACTTGCGCGATGTTCCGGTTTTACCAGCGATACGCACATCATTGATTTGCACTTCTTTTCCTGTTCCGCGTTCAACAACTCCTTCAAATGCAGGTAAAAGTTGATCGAGTGTTTTCTGTGATACAACGCGTCTGATTGCTTGCGGCTTTTGCTCAGCAATCGTTTCGCCATTGCCGTCGTCAATGTGAGCAACGACAAAGGGTTTCATGAGCACCCCTTTGTTGGCGATAACCGCATATGTGCAGACAATTTGAAGAGGTGTTGCACCGATTTCATATCCATACGACATGGTTTGAGTCGTAGTGCCTGACCAGTCATGGTCAATCGGTTTCTTCAGCACTCCGCGGACTTCACCGGGAAGATCAATCCCTGTAATCATTCCAAATCCAAAGTCTCGTGCTTTGCGATATAATTTTTCCCCGCCAAGTAATTTCCCCACTTTTGCCAGCACAATATTGCTGGATACTTCGATCGCTTCCTGAAACGTAAGATAGTCGAACTCATGGGAATCATTGATGAAACGAAACTTATTGCCGCCAAGGGATACTTTCATCTTTCCATGTTCAGCATTGAAACGGCTTCCTGGTGTAACGAGGTTGTTCTCGAATGCAGCAGCGGCTGTAACCACTTTAAATACAGAACCCGGTTCAAACACATCGCTGACGATACGGTTGCGTGCATCGGCTATGTTGAGCGAACCAACATCGTTTGGATTGATGCACGGATAGACGGACATCGCAAGTACTTCGCCTGTCTTTGGATTTACCATCACCGCACACCCACCATCAGCTTCGTTCGCTTCAACACCGTGCTTCAATTCTTCGTCCACAATCGCTTGATATTTGACATCGACGGTAAGAAAAATGTCTTTCCCGTTTATTGGTTCGCGACGAGGATAATCTGCGGAAGGACGCACACGTCCCAATCCATCTCGCTGCATGACGACAGAACCATTGAAACCCTTCAAATCGTTATCATACTGAAATTCGATACCTGAGATTCCTTTGTTGTCGATATTGGTAAACCCAAGCAGCGCTCCGGCAAGTTCATCGTAATGATATAACCGTTTCGGCTCATTGATGACCACGATGCCTTCGAGTTTTGCCGCTTCGATACGGCGAGCGATTTCAGGTGTCACTCTGCGCTCAAGCCAGACAAATCGTCGTATGTTTTGGTCTTCATTTGTCTCGTGCATTTTTTCAAGATAGAATGAAGGGGGCTTTCCAAAAACGCGTGCAAATATTTCTGCCACATGGTCTTGACGGTCACCAATAATCTTTGGGTCAGCGGCAAATGAAAGTAATATCGTATTCGAAACAATGACATTACCGTTCCGGTCGAAGATGTTTCCGCGCGTTGCTGGCAAGATGAATGATCGCTCATACTGCTTTCGTGCTAAGTCTTTGTACGTACCGGCATCGATAACCTGAATCTTCACTAACCGAAAAAAAATGACGGTGAAGAAAATGGCGAAGAAGAGTTTTAGTATCAGGAAACGGGATCGGGAGAGAGACATGGTCTCTTTTTCCTGAACAGCATGTTCTCTATCCCGATAGGTCATCGTCTGTGTTCCAGCTGTTGTTGCAGCACTTCTTCCACTTGATTCACGCGTTCAGGATTGATCTCGATCCACACGGGAAGCTGTTTCGAATTCTGTAATCCCAACTGATCGCGGGCAATCTGCTGGATTCGTTCAAGACTAGATAACCGGTTGATCTGCGCCTTCAGCAGTTCCTGTCCATTGAGGATTTGCCGGTGCTTTATTTGAAGCTGATTGTTCTGTGCCATGAGCTGACCAACCGCCAAGATATTACCTATATAGAGAACACTTGCTACAGCACCGCCAAGAAGAATTAAGATAATGGTAAACGGAGATACCTTCCGCCGACTCTGCTTTTTGTTGAAGACCAATGGGATGCCATCAGGTGTTGTTGTCTCTTTGCTCGGTATGGTGTCTGTTCCATTGTACACCATATCCCGCGCTTCACGAATTTTTGGAATGGAAATCGTAGAAACCGATGGTTCGGATTCTGCCATTGCACGAGCAGCATACACTTCACCAAGATTTTGTGTTTCAGATTGCACGATTAATTCTCTTCCTATACTTTTTCGGCGGCACGGAGTTTTGCACTCCGTGAACGAGGATTTGCCGCCATTTCTTCTTCCGATGCTGTCACCGGCTTTCGCGTCAACATGTTCAGAACAGGCTGCACGATCGTATCCGGGATAATTTTATGACCCGAAGAAATCGAGTGCGCCGATGCTGTGCGAAATGCTTCTTTTATCAAGCGATCCTCCAGTGAGTGGTAGGAGAGAACGACGATTCTCCCGCCGGGGTTCAAGACATCAATGCAATCACGAATTGCGTGCCGGAGATTTTCCATCTCATTGTTCACTTCCATTCGAACCGCCTGAAAGACTCTCGCCAGAGTTTTATTCAGGAACTGGCCGCCAACGGTTCGCTCTATTATAGCGGCGAGCTGACCGGTGGATTCAATTGGATGTTGGATACGATAGTGTACCATCGCTCTTGCAATCCGCCGCGCGTGTTTCTCTTCGCCATAGTTCCAAAGAATATCCGCAAGCGATTGTTCATCGTACTGGTTGACAACCTGTTTGGCGTCTACCGGTTGATGACGATCCATCCGCATATCGAGTTGCGCATCGGCTCGAAAACTGAATCCTTTATCGGATTCATCAATTTGAAACGATGAAACACCGAGATCGAGCAGCACACCTTGAACCATATTCACTTTATATTGAGAAAGAACAAACTTAATATTTCTGAAATTATCTTTTACAATAATTGCGCGATCACCAAATTGCGCCAGACGTTCACGCGATGCTGCCAATGCATCGTCATCAAGATCAATTCCAATCACTTTCCCCAAGCGGTCGAGTCGTTCAAGTACCGCTTTCGCGTGCCCGCCGCCGCCCAGTGTTCCATCAACATAGTACCCGTTTTTCGCAGTGAGAAGATATGTAAGAACCTCCTGTGTAAGAACGGGAGTATGATATGTGTATGTCTCCACTCCGTTTCACAAAACTAGTGCTGAGGTTTAAAGACCTGTTCAGCAACGGTTTCATAAGTATCCGGATGATTTTTCTGATACTCTTCATATACCGAGGGGTTCCAGATCTCAATCCGATCCAGCACACCGAGAATCAATACTTCATTATCAATATTAGCAAACTTCATTAAGTCCGGGGGAAGTGTGATTCGAGATTGATGGTCGATCTTTGAATCATTTGCGCGTTCAAATAACGTTCGCGCATAGAAACGATGTTGCGCATCGAGGAATGAAAGACTCCGGACAAATTGTTCCAGCTTGTTCCATTCATCCTGTGGATACACATAGAGGCAGCGTTCGAAACCGCGCGTAACGACAAAATTTCCTTTTGCACTCGTTGCAATATTTATCCGCAGCTTTGCAGGGAGAGCCACGCGTCCCTTCTCATCAACTGAATAAGAATATCTACCTTTAAATGATGACACAACGCCCTCTTATTTTTCTGTCTAAATTCATCGGGAATTCTCTTCCCGAATTCCCCACTTTTCCCCACACTGGAGATGAAATTTACGGAAATACAGCAGAAAGTCAAGCGAAAATTAGGATTTTTTTATTAAAAGAAGGAACGCCTAAAAAGTTTTTCACATGGGGCATTATCGGGCTTCGGTCTGTATTTCAAGAATCCTCACCTCAGCCGAATAATCCACTTAGACAAAACCGGAGGTATTGCCTGTGAAAACAATTCATGGACTGTTTTGTCGTAGTCGCTTGTTCAGCCTGTTCAAATTGTCCATTCATCAAGTTGAGTATACAGTATGAAATAAAGGCACAAAAGGGGATTTGAATTTATCCGATCAATTTAATAGCTTGGCATTGTCGCATAGATAACGGAACATATAATAATGTCACAAAACAGAAAAGATTTTTTTAAATCCATTGCACTTATAACCGGTGCAGCAATGATGATCAACGATCCGTATAAAGCCATTGCCGGGAGCATTCCGGCTCATTTTAAAACCGGTTCGATGAAACTGACGTATCGTCCATACACTTTGGAATTGAAACACGTATTCACCATTGCAACGAACTCTCGAACGATAACTCCTGTTGTGCTTACAGAGATTGAATTGAATGGAGTGATCGGATATGGTGAAGCTTCTATGCCGCCGTATCTTGGTGAGTCGCATGAAACTGTACAGGTGTTCCTCTCCAAAATTGATTTGAGCAAGTACGAAAATCCATTTGATCTTGAAACCATTCTGAATGACGTCGATACAATTGAACCGGGTAATACAGCCGCAAAGGCATCCGTGGATATTGCGCTTCACGATCTTATCGGCAAGCTGATGGGACAGCCGTGGTTCAATATTTGGGGATATGATAAAAACAAAACACCGAACACGTCCTTCACTATTGGTATAGACACGCCGGACGTTGTAAGACAGAAAACGAAGGAAGCAGAAGAGTTTAAAGTGTTGAAAGTGAAACTTGGCCGCGATACTGATAAGGAGATGATCGAAACGATTCGCTCGGTCACCAATAAGCCATTAACCGGTGACGTAAATCAAGGATGGAAGGACAAAGAGAAAGCATTGGAAATGCTTCACTGGTTGAACGAGCGAAACGTGGTGATGATCGAACAGCCGATGCCGAAAGAACAGATAGACGATTTGGCATGGTTGACAGAGCGTTCGCCGCTTCCGATTATTGGTGATGAAGGAGTTCAGCGTCTTACCGATATAAAAAAAGCTATAGGCGTCTATCACGGTATCAATATTAAGCTGATGAAATGCACGGGAATGCGCGAGGCGCAGAAGATGCTGACACTTGCCCGCTCACTGGGAATGAAAGTAATGTTGGGTTGCATGACGGAAACATCGTGTGCGATATCCGCAGCGTCCCATCTTTCACCGATGGTTGATTGGGCAGATCTTGATGGCGCATTGCTCATCAAGAACGATGTTTTTAACGGCACGAAAATCATCGATGGAAAAGTAACGCTGATGGATCGTCCGGGAATTGGCGCTGTGAAGGTGTAATCTCATTGATGATGTACAGTCTGAATAATTGTATAAAAGGAAGGTGTTAGAGGATACCTAAATTTTGTAAGTCTGTTTCTAACTGCTCAGAATTTTCAAACCGTATTGCCAGCATTCCTGCAGCTTGCGCACCTTTCACGTTTATTTCAAGATCATCAATAAACAGCATTTGGAAAGGATGGATCCCTTGATCTTTAATAATAGCATTATAGAAGCCACGCGCTGGTTTCATCACGTGTAATTGGTATGAGAGATAATGCTTCTGAAGAATTTTGAGTCCTTCGAATTTCGTTAGACTGAGTCTGTAATGAATTTCATTGGTGTTACTGACCAATGCCGTTTGATGTATAGTAGATACGCGTTTTACAATATCTATTACCCCTTCAACAGGTTGTTGAATAATACATGAAAATGCTTGCTCAAGTTGTACGATTGCGAACTTTTTTTTGAAAACAGTTCGAAGTCCATTCAAGTAGTCATCTGTTGAAATGTATCCAGTCTCATATTGCAATGTTAAAGACGTGTATCCGTCTCTAAAAGGAACAATTTCTTCTGCCCGAAGAAATCCGAGGTCGCGCCAGAATGCACTGAAATCGATATATGCAAGGACATTTCCAAGATCAAACAATACAGTGCTGATTTGTCTCATTCACCAATCTCCATTTTTCTCGTCTCCCTATAAGATCGCAAGAAGTTTTGAGAGATGAAAAGGTAAAGAATCAACGGGAACTTCGCTCATTGGTTTTTTTGTTATGTATCATGATAGCGAATCATTACAAATTCAACATTAATTGAAAGAGGATTTTTATATGGTAAAAATCAACACACCAGCTCCCGATTTCACTGAAGATGCGTATGTGAACGATCAAATCAAGAAAATTTCTCTGAAAGAATATCGAGGCAAATGGGTGGTTCTTTTCTTCTATCCGGCAGACTTCACATTTGTATGTCCGACGGAACTTGGAGAATTAGCAGATCATTATGCCGAGATCAAAGCAGAAGGTGCGGAAGTTATTTCGGTCAGCGTCGACACCGGATTTGTGCACAAGGCATGGCACGACGCTTCCGAAACGATCAAGAAAATCAAATATCCCATGTTGGCAGATCCAGCACGTCGGGTATGCACCGAATACGGCACACTCATCGAGGAGGAAGGATTGTCGCTTCGCGGAACATTTCTGATTGATCCTCAGGGTATCTTGAGAGCCTACGAAATCAACAATAACAGCATTGGCCGCAGTATTGATGAAATTATTCGCAAACTTCAAGCGGCAAAATTTGTTGCCGAACATGGTGGTGAAGTATGTCCGATGAACTGGAAACCGGGAGCAAAAACGCTGAAGCCGGGATTGGATTTGGTGGGCAAGATATAAGGAGCGGGAAGAAGCTCGATGGCAGCGCTGCTGGAATTTTAGGGAATGAAGAAGGCGTTTGAGCTCTATTTTATCAAGAGTCTTATGCTGATGCGAAACCAATCTTCAGTTGAAGAGAGTGGTTAATACTCTTTCCGGTTCGCATAGAAGTTCATCAGCAATCCGATCATCATCATATTGGCAACGAGTGCAGAACCACCGTAGCTGAGAAATGGCAGTGGAATACCAATCACCGGCATCAATCCCATAGACATGCCGGTATTCATAATTATGTGTGTGCCGAAAATTCCCATAATACCAATCGCTGCCAGACTACCAAATCTATTTTTTGAAATGCTCGCAACTCGAAGTGCATGCAACAAAAGCGCCGCAAACAATCCTAACACGATCGACGCCCCCAAAAATCCAAATTCTTCTCCGGTAACGCAAAAAATAAAATCTGTCCATTGTTCAGGGATATAATTCAATTGTGTCTGCGTTCCTTTGAGAAATCCTTTACCGAAAAATCCACCTGAGCCAATCGCAATTTTTGATTGAACAACATTATAACCCGAACCCAAAGGGTCGGCTTCAGGATTCAGGAACACAGAAATTCTTTTTTGCTGATACACGTGCATGTGTTCGTACATAACCTGCACGGAAAGTCCAATTGCTAACGTAATGCCAAATGCCACTGCTACCGCAAATTTGTTCTCACGAAAGATGTACAGAAGTATTGCACCGATAGCAACTGCGATTAAAAATTGTGTTGTACCTAAGAGAGCACCAAATGCTGCCAGAATAGGAACAAGGATGGCAATAAGGATAAAATTTGATGTACCTGCCCAATAAAGTAACGGCAGCAAAGCTGCAAAGAAGACAATGGTGGTTCCAAGGTCAGGCTGCGCAAGGATGAGAAACATCGGTGCAGCGAATATGCATAGGGAGATGGAAAGGTGTTTGATCCGCGAGATGGAGACATCGGTTCTAGAAAGATAGGAGGCGAACGCCAGCACAGTTACAATCTTAGCAAATTCAGACGGTTGTCCACCGAGTCCACCGATTCCAAACCAACTCTTCGAACCTTTGATGGTACTTCCAATAACCAAGACGATCACAAGGATAGCCAGTACAATAAAATAGAAAGAAATCGAAAGCCGCTGCAAAGTTCGGAGGGGAATAAAGGACGTAACTACCATGATGATGAAACCAATACCTGCCCAGAGAGCTTGACGGTAGAAGTTCGCTGCGTTGTTGATATCGAATGTTGCGCTGTAAATGGATACTAACCCAACGACCACCAATGCAAGGCAGATGAGAAACGCTCGGAAGTCGAAATATTCTTTGAAGTACGAGAACATATTAATGCTTTCCTCTTTCAGTTGTGTGCATTATTGTGTCATGCGGTGTTGTTGCAGATACGCGCGTGCTTACTTTCCGGCGCAATTCACCGAAAAGATATTTCTCCATAACCATGGCGGCAATAGGAGCTGCTTTCGTTCCTCCGAATCCAGCATTCTCCAACATCACGGCGATCGCAATTTTGGGCCGATCAAACGGAGCAAAACCGACGTACCATGCATGATCAGCACCGTGCGGATTTTGCGCAGTTCCAGTTTTTCCGGCTGAGACGACACCGGAGATACGTGCCAATCCGCCAGTGCCTCCTGGTTCTTCAACAACACGCCGCATGCCTTCTCGGATCATTCTCATCACATTGCCATTAAGCCACACCGGAATCTCACTATGATCGATAATGTCGACTTTATTTGTGCGTTTATTGCGGATCGAACTCACTGCGTGCGGCTGAAGGAGCGTACCGTTGTTTGCTAAAGCTGCAACATACTGTGCCATCTGCAACGGCGAGACACCGATCTCACCTTGACCGATGCCGAGACTGACAAGATTTCCCTGAGTCCATTTTCCTTTTCCGTAGACTCGATCGTAGTACTCGGTGGATGGAATAAGTCCTGATGTTTCATCACCAATATCAATTCCGGTTGGTTTACCGAATCCAAACCGCTTGCCATATTCATAGAGCTTATCTAATCCAATTTTCAAGATGAGTTGATAGAAAAATACATCACACGATCGTTGAATAGCTTCCACGACATTAACGGATCCGTGTACGTGAGTGTCTTTGAACACCTTTTTTCCGAACCGGAATGAACCTCTGCATGTCATGCGGTAATGCTCGTCAATGATGCCTTCTTCCAGCGCTGCGGCTGCAATAAGCATCTTGAATGTAGAGCCGGGCGGGTAGCGTGTCATCGTGGCACGATTGAAAAGAGGCTTGTCGGGATCGGTGTTTAGTTTTGCCCAGACTTCAGACGAAGTAACACCGCTGAACACAGACGGATCGAAATCCGGCTTGCTCACCATCGCAAGCACACCACCGTCGTTTGGGTCGATGGCAACCAACGCACCACGATAATTTGTCATGAGCGATTCGGCGAATACTTGAAGCCCGAAATCAATGCTGAGCATGAGATCGAATCCTTCTTTCGAAGGAACATCACGTCGTCCTTCTTCCAGCGGTCCGAGGAGTTGTCCTTTGGAATTGACAGAGATGAACTCGTATCCCTTTTCGCCGCGGAGGAATGTTTCGTAACTTGCTTCTAATCCGGATGAACCGACAAGATCACCCTGTTGATATGCAGTGCTGGACCTCGCGAGTTGAGCATCGGTAATTTCTTTGCAATAGCCGAGCAGCTGCGGCGCACGTATGTTGAACGGATACAATCGCTTGGATTCCACATCATAGCTGACTCCGGGGAGTAAGTAGAGATTTTCTTCCACCTTGGAGAGTGTTTTAAAATCAATATCACGAATAACGCGCACGGGAGAAAACCGTGAATATGCACGACCGCGATTGATGCGTCCTTGAATGAGTGCAGGATCTAATTGCAATAGCGAACTCAAGAAAGCGAGATTGTTTGTGTCGAAAACCGCAGGTGTTACAGTGATCGAGTACGCTGGTCCCACATCCACGACAAGACGACCGGTACGATCGAACATATATCCTCGCACCGGTTCTTTGACAACCACGCGCACACTATTTTCCTCAGATTTTTTTCCAAACTCCGTATGTGACAACAATTGAAGCTGGTAGAGTCGAAGAAAAAGGACAACGAATGCCAGTATGATGACGATCGCTAAAACGCGTCTCCGCGAAGACACATCGATTTCGTCCGCAGTGATCATTGTGCCCACGGGACATTGAATTTGCGGGAGAAGAAAAACATTGGCAGGATGCCGATGATGCATGTGTACATTGTCATTCCCAATGTAGACTCCAGCATAGAGAAGAAGATTGTATTTTCGCTTCCTTGGAAGAAAATGGTAAAGTACACGAAATTATGAACTATGGAACACATCCCGACCAGCAACAGATATCGGTATGATCCAAGGGTCTGCTCAGTTGTGTTTTCATTGAAGAAATAGCCTGCCACGAATCCGGCAACGGTCTTTGAGAGCGCAGCCAGCCCGAAAAACTTAATGGTGATTATATCCTGAAGCAAACCGATGATAAACCCCGAGATAGTTGCTTCTATCTGTCCGCGGCGTAAAGCGATATATACCAGATACAAAATAAAGAGATCAGGGAGATATCCGCTGAGCGAGATGAACGGGATGAAGGTGGTTTGAATTAGTACCAAACCGATGACGATAAAAGCAAAACGTATGTAAGTTTGCATGTCTATCCGTAGAATAGTTTCAGAAAAATAGTACCGAGAAATGGAGAGAGAAGCAAGAACGAGTATATAAAAGAAACGGAAAAGTTTTATAGCGGGAAAACACGAAAGCCAGTCGGGGAGACCTGGCTTTGTGGGATGCAACTGTTATCTATTGTTTGCCACTGTTCATTCGTCGGCTCATCTGTGCTTGGCGATCCTTTATTACCTTGTCATAAACCTTGACCTGCTCTTCAGTAAGAACTTCTTTGATTTTGTCATCCGTCTTTTTCATTATCTCCTGTCTCACTGCGCGCATTGCCTGGTGGTCGCCGCGGTTATCGTTCATTGCTGTGGTCATCTCTTCACGCTGATCTTCGAGAATTGTTGTGATCTTTTTGGTTTGTTCGTCCCTTAATTTAAGTTTGCCTTTTAAAATCTTTATGTGCTCCTCAACAGACATCCGTTGTGGTTGAGCTTGTGCCGCAGACGATAGGAGCATCAGCACTCCGAGAAGAAGTACGAGTGCTGTGGTCATTTGCTTGATGTTTGTGAACATACATTTGTCCTTTCTTGATTGATTACTGAGTAACGATCGATTTTTTCCTGCCGGGTTGCTTGGCGAGGAACGTTGCCGTAGGGTGAATCATGTCTCATTGTTTTAAGAACGCGTACAACATAAAAATGTTTCCGTTCTCTATGATGTGCTTTTCTCATCTAAAACCTCTCGAAGCTTTCGCAAGACTTCATCATTCGAGTATGGCTTCTGGATGAATCCTTTTGCTCCAGCCTGCTGGAGATCGAGTTTGATATCCGGCTCAAAGTAGCCACTTGCCAAAATGACCTTCACGTGCGGATCCATTTCTTTAAGTTTCTTGAATACATCAATTCCATTCATCTTTGGCAAACCGATATCGGAGAGCACTGTAGCAATTTTATTATGGTGTCGTGTGAACATCTTCATGGCTTCTTTGCCGTCGGTTGCAGTATAGATTTGGTACCCATTTGATTTCAAAAGCTTCCGAAGTCTCTTCAATAATAAATATTCATCCTCAACGAGAAGAATTGTTTCATGTCCTCCTACCTGTCTTACTTTTTCCGGTTGCAACTGTTCCACGCTTTTGGCTGCAGGAGGCGGCACCGGAAAGAACAACAAGAATGTTGTTCCATGCCCCACACTGCTTTCTACATCCACAAATCCATGGTGTGATTGCATTACACCGTACACCACTGAAAGACCAAGACCTGTTCCTTTGCCTTTTTCTTTAGTTGTGAAGAAGGGGTCAAACACACGTAAGTACGTTGCTTCGTCCATTCCTTCGCCTGTATCGCTTATACTGATGCAGACGTACTTTTCCTCATCGGCTAATGGGAAACGTCCGCGCACCTCATCTTTTGTCCGCTGTTTCGCTTTAATAGTGATCGATCCGCCATTTGGCATAGCATCCCGTGAATTCACACACAGGTTCAATAGTATTTGATGAATCTGTGTGCGATCGGCGAGGATTTCCGGAAGGTCTGGTGCGTAAGTTTGCGTAAATGTAATCGTCTGCGGGAATGTATGCTTCAGCATCGAAAGAAGTTCATGGACGAGATTGGGAATGTTCACCGGTTCAACTGCGACATCGGTTTTTCGCGCAAACGTCAGTATCTGGCGCACTAATGCTGCACCTCGATCCACTGCTTGATTAATGGCGGCAACACCCTCAGCATGTTTTCTGCCATCACCTTTGAAATTCTCCAGCATAGCTGAATACCCGAGGATTATAGCAAGAATGTTGTTAAAGTCATGTGCAATGCCGCCGGCAAGTGTGCCAATGCTCTGAATCTTTTGTGACTGAAGAAGTTGGCTCTGTAACTTTTTTTGCTCGGTAATATCTCGTATAACGGCCTGCATCGCAGGCTTTCCTTTATAGATAATCGGCAACGATGTTGTTTCCACATCAACGATTGCCCCGTCCATTCGGATAAATTTTTCTTCCGTAGGCGGTAATGTTTTTTGTTCTGTCATTCCAATGATAACCCGCTGACGAACGGCTTCCCTATAATCGGGATGAACAATGTCAAGATATGGAAGTCCGAGCAGTTGAGATTCATCCGTAGCGCCGATGAGTTTTACAGCCGCAGGATTGACGTACACTATTTTCTCTTCACTATACACCGTAATAGCATCTGGTGAAAACTCAACAAGACGCCTGTATCGCTCTTCGCTTTCTTGCAGTTGCTGCTCTGCACGCTTGCGTTCAGTGATGTCTGTGATGATGCCGAGAATCGCACGTTCTTTTTCAAAGGATACTAATTTTGTAGTAATGATTGTATCAATTCTCTTTCCTTGTCTTGTCACAACAGCATATTCGTACGACAAGACTTCTTCGCCCTTCATATGTTTGTTAAAATTCCCCTTTACCATTTCTACGTACTCTGGTGCAGTTATTGTCAGAAAGTTGAAATTAGGAGAATAGAATTCCTCTTTCGTGTATCCCATAATTTCTTCACATTTCGCATTTGCATAGACAATTTTTCCCTTCTTATTGATAAAAATCATATTTGGTGATTGTTCAGCTAGAGTCCGGAATTTTTCTTCGGATTCTCTTAATGCTTCTTCCGCATGTTTGCGCTCGGTGATATCATGGATCATTCCTTCTGTTCCTTGGAATGTGCCTGCTTCATCATAGTAAAAGTGAGCACTGATGGTCACCGGAAAAGCGGTGCCATCCTTTCGGACAAATGTAGCTTCGTAGTCGTGAACCAATCCCTTCTCACGGATCTTGGCGATTACAATTTCTCGCTCAGGAGGATTCAACCAGAGGATTTCTAGAGGCAGACCGAGCATCTCTTCGATAGAGGAATATCCGAACATGCGGGCACCGGAGGGACTGCCCATAATGAGCCGGCCGTTTTTATCAGAGCGATAGAATACATCTTGTATGTTTTCTATGACACTCTTGTATTTTTTTTCGCTTTCCTTTAATGCATTTTCCGCATGCTTGCGTGCTGTGACATCACGATGAATTCCTAAAAAACCAATAATATTGTCTTGATCATCAATAATAGGATTATTAGTAACCTCGATAGTGAGAAGGCGACCGTCCTTTGTTTTGTTAATGATCTCGCCAGAGACTACTTTCTTAGAGAGTAGCGTGCTCCAAAGAAGCTTGTAGTCTGTCGGAGAGAGTATCCCTGATTTAAGGATGCGTGGTGTGTTCCCGACAGCTTCTTGATAACTGTAACCGTACAAATGTTCGAATGCGGGGTTTACAAAAATAATCGTGCCGGAAGGATCCGTAATAAAGACGGCATCAGGAGACCGTTCAATGCCTAATCGAAATTTAAGCATCGCTTCTTCAATTTTCTTGCGTTCAGTGATGTCTTGAGCAATCGTTACAAATGATGTCGGATTCCCTGCTGAGTCTCGTATTGCGCCAACCGATAATTCGCCTAGGAATTTTTTTCCGTCTTTGGTCAATAAAGTGAACTCTAGATTTCTCAAATATTCCTTTTTGAAAGCGGCATTGAGTTCTTTTACCGCTTTGTCCCTTTCTTCCGGTACGATTAATTCTAATGAGTTTTTTCCAAGCAGTTCGGTTTTATCCGAAAAGTTATGCAACATTAATGTTGCTTGGTTACACTCCAGGATTTGACCATCCAAATCGGTGACAACGGTTGAGTTCGGGGAAAAGGCAAGGATCGTACGTATCTTCGATTCGCTTTCTCTCAGGGCCAACTCAGCCCGTTTGCGCTCGCCGATTTCCAATTGAAGATCTTTTGTCCGACCATCAACGATCCGGATAAGCTCTCGTTCGTGCCTTTGAATATTCTTGACGCGAATTCGATATGCACCCAGTCCCATCAAAATTGCGATCACTGTCATGAGACCACGGAACCAATTCGTTTGATAGAAATATGCAGCAATGTCCAGTTCGATCGTTGCACCTTTTAAATTCCAGACACCATCATTGTTACAGGCAATGACATTGAAAGTGTAGCTCCCAGGAGGAATGTTTGTATAATATCCAGCGCGCCGAGTGCCGGCATCGATCCAATCTTTGTCGAACCCCACAAGCATATATTTGAAGCTCACGAGCTTCGGTGCTCCGAAGCTCAGTGCTGTATAGTGAACTTCAAGTTCTCCATGTCCCGGACCAAGTTGTACTACGCTATCAATCTTTATTGGGCGCCTATCGAATAGAACCTGCTCGACAAACACCGGCGGAGAAAAATTACTTTGCACGAATTTTGCCGGATCAACGATTGCCACGCCTTTAAGCGTTGGGATCCACAGTTTTCCATCCCTCGTCCGAATCCCTGCAGGCTGCGAACTTCCATTGCACTTTGCACTCCTCATCCCGTCTGCTGTTCCGAATACCGTGCAATGTACTGTCCGGATTTTGCCATCGGCGCAGTCATTCAACTCCTTCTCGCTTACACGGTAGACTCCACGATTGCACGTCAACCAAAAGTTTTTTTGATCGTCCTCAAGAATTTGAAAGACAGCGTTGTCATACATACCTTGCTTTGTCGTCAATACCGTGAATCGACCATCCTTAAATCTATTGAGGCCGCCGCCATATGTCCCAATCCAAAGGGCTTTGGCTTCATCTTCAAAGAGAGAGTAGACGATATTGTATGAAAGTCCATTTTCCGTAGAATATTTTGAGAACTTTCCATCTTTGAATCTATTTAATCCGCCATTCGTGGATATCCATACGCTCCCATCGCTAGTTTCTAAAATAGTCCGAACGATATCGCCTGCCAATCCTTTATTCACCGTATAGTTCGTGAATTTTTCATTCTTGAATGTAGAGATGCCGCCGCCGCGTGTCCCAATCCAGAGGGTACCGTCTTTCGACATAAAAAGGCTATTTATCCTTTCATGTGCCAGCCCATCTTTTGTGGTAAAGGTAGTAAACTTACCATCCTTGAGTCTGCAAAGACCACCACCGAACGTCCCAATCCATAACGAGCCATCCATACCTTCACAGAGACCACGTACACCGTCATTGGCAAGAGCTTTCGGCGCCGTGTAAACTTTCAACGAGCCGTTTTTAAAGCGCGTAAGGCCGCGAATATCTGCTCCGACCCATACTGAGCCATCATGCGCTTCGTAGATAGCACGTACATTATCTTGTGCCAGCCCTTCTTTCTCACCGTATACCGTAAAGCATCCGTCATGGAAACGATTCAGTCCGCCGCCCACCGTCCCAACCCATAGACTTCCCTCACTGTCTTCGCAAAATGCCGAGACATAACCATCGATCAATCCATCAATAGTAGAATAGGAAGAGATTCGTGCGCCCGACATACGGCTGAGGCCTCCACCGTTCGTTCCAATCCAAAGGTTCCCGTCTCGGTCTTTCCACAGACTCCTCACTCGATCATTCACCAAACCATCTTTTGTCGTGAAAGTCGTCCATTTCCGATTTTTGAACCGGCAGAGTCCGCTGGTTGTACCGACCCACAAAACACCGTCAGTATCGAGATATACAATTCTGATATCGATATCCGCAAGTCCATCGGCGGTTGTATATGTGGTGAAGACTCCGTTGGCAAACTTTACCAGCCCAGAGGTCGTGCCGATGTAGAGGGTTCCATCATTTCCTCCCGTCACACTTGTTACATAGTTGCCGGCAAGTCCATCTTTTGTTGTGAATGTTGTAAACTTGCCATTTTTCCATACGCTGAGACCGCCACCGCTTGTAGCAATCCAAAGATTTTTTTGAACATCTTCGTATAGATTGGCAACATTGTTGTTCGCAAGCCCATCTGCTCCGGTATAGGAAATGAATTTACCACCTTGCATTCGCGTGAGACCGCCTTCGGTTCCCACCCACAAGTTTCCATCGGTGGTTTGAAGGAGGGACTGAATGCTATTGTGATTAATTCCCTCCGTATTATTTCTATCAAAGACAGTAAATTTTACCCCGTCAAACCGGACAATACCTTCCTGTGTGCCCACCCAGAGATATCCATCGCGTGTTTGAGTAATACACTGCACAGCAATTTGCGGTAATCCTTCTTCAGTTTGCCAATTAGTGTGAGTGTACTGCGTGATAGCCTTATGAGGATCAAGTGCAAAGGAAGATGGTATCAGAGCAGTTTGTATGAACAGAAATCCCAAAAGGATGTCCAATGATATCCTTTTCATCCACGGCGTGCTAAAACTTAGAGAGGTTGCTGTGCGAAAGTCTTTACTCATTTATGCACCTTTTGCGTCAAGGGTTTGGCATCTGGCCAATATAATCTTGCTGCAATATCGCTTCCGTTTATCCAAAACCCCCCTTGCTCCCCCCTTCATTGAATGGGGGATTTTGGAAATTTTATCCTCATGGATACTAAAAATCATCATGCGCTTCCTGCTTCATTTTACCTATTTATTAAAGATGGGATCATTTCTCTTTTTACTAAAATATATATGCTGAGTAGTTACAAAACTTCATTCATTCCAGTGCACTTAGGTCGATGAACATGAATGGTGTACCACTATATTATAGAGGAACATGTATCGTTTGCTGAAGTCGAAGCTAAAAAATTTCTGGACGGGAAGCAAATCGGAGAAAAAAGAGAAGTCCACCTTTTTTAAAGAAACCAGAAAAAAGATGGATTTCGTTGCTATGGATTATTCATATCTCAAGGCATCAATGGGATTGAGCATGGCTGCTTTTCTTGCTGGATAAAACCCAAAAAAGATACCGATTGCAATCGAAAATCCAAATGAAAGAATAATCGAAAATGCCGTAATAATTGTGGGCCATTTTGCAATACTGGAAATCACATTTGAGCCGACAACACCAATGATGATTCCCGTGATCCCGCCGAGTAAGCTCAAAACAAGCGCTTCAATCAGGAATTGTGTAAGAATATCCCTGGCGCGTGCGCCGATAGACATGCGTATTCCTATTTCGCGTGTCCGCTCGGTAACGGAGACCAGCATAATGTTCATAATACCGATCCCTCCGACGAGTAATGAAACTGAGGCGATACTTGCCAGCAGAATAGTGAGTACCTGTGTGGTCGCTGTCGCTGTCGCAGCCAAGTCGGTCTGATTTCGAATAGTAAAATCGTCTGCGTCATATTGTTGAATCTTGTGTCTCATGCGCAAGAGCTCGGAAATTTGTGTTTGCGCTGCAGCAATATCTTTCAAACTTGTTGCAGAGACAAGAATGAATCTTAAATTGGGAAAGTGTGACAATCTTCGTATGACGGTGGTGTAGGGCGCAAGAATGACATCATCCTGATCCTGGCCCATCGCGTTTTGTCCTTTTTTTGTCAGCACGCCGGCCACTTTAAACGGAACGTTGCGAATACGAATTGTTTGATCGACAGGACTTGCATCAGGGAAAAGATTATCGGCAACTGTTTTTCCAAGTATACAGACCTTTGCAGCAGCTTTGATGTCCTGATCCGTGAAAAAATCTCCGTACTCGATAAGCCATTGACGTATCTCAAGGTAATCGGATCCCACGCCCTGAATACTCGTTGCCCAATTCAAATTACCGGCGATGACCTGGCCGCCGGCGAACGCTCCGGGCGAAATATATTGCACGGCAGGACATTCTCGCGAAATTGCCAGCGCGTCGTCCTCTGTAAGTGTTGTTGCCGATCCTGCTCCGCTTCGCACACCTGCCTGCTGTTGTGCACCCGGATAGACCATGAGCACGTTAGTTCCTAGTGCCGCAATTTGTTCCTTGACGGAATACTCTGCACCCTGACCGATGGCAAGCATCGCAATGACGGCTGCGACACCGATGATGATTCCGAGCATGGTCAGGAAGGATCTCATTTTGTTGCGCTGTAAAGCTCTGAACGCTGAAAGAAAAATATTCAATATCTTCATGCCGCTTCCTCCTCGTCGTCGATCATAGGAATTTCTTTGATCACTTCCGACGCGATCTTGGGATTGCTATTAACCTTGTCTGCTCTGATTTTGCCATCCCTAAACACAATGTGGCGTTTGGCAAATTGTGCAATATCTGGTTCGTGTGTTACAAGAATAATTGTTATGCCGTTGTTGTTTAATTCCTGAAAGATACCCATAACCTCAACGCTTGTTCGACTATCCAGATTGCCGGTAGGTTCGTCGGCGAGAATGATGCTCGGATCATTCACCAACGACCGCGCGATCGCGACACGTTGTTGTTGTCCGCCGGAGAGTTGGTTCGGATAATGATGGATTCTGTCTCCAAGACCGACTCTTTCGAGCGCCTCGGTCGCTTTTACTTTTCGAACTTTGTTTGATGTTGGACCATAGAACAGCGGAAGTTCCACATTCTCCAGTGCTGACGTGCGTGAAAGCAAATTGAATCCCTGAAACACGAATCCAATTTTTTTATTTCGTATCATCGCAAGCTCATCTCTGGATAATTTCCCCACATCGATCCCTTCAAGGATGTACGACCCTTTCGTTGGCTTGTCGAGACATCCCAAAATGTTCATGAATGTGGATTTTCCCGAACCGGAAGCCCCCATAATTGCAACGAACTCACCTTTTGATACATTGACTGATACCCCACGTAGAGCATGCACATCAACCTCTCCAAGCTGATAGACCTTGGTTAGGTGCTCTATCTGTATGAGAGATCCATTCGTGCTAGCCGATGAAAGAGTGAGATCGTGGATCATCGGAAGCCGCCTCCTCGCTGTTGCTGACTTGAACCAGAGAGAGGACTTTTTACCTGTTCGGTTCCGGATTCGCTGGTCGACGTTGCACCGAGCACAACCTGATCTCCCGGTTTCAATTTCGCGGTAGTGATTTCGGTGAACCGCCCATCGTTCAATCCAGTCCGGACGAAGACCGATTCAAGCAATCCATTCGATTTCAAAACCCAAACTCTACCCCTTCCGGATTGATGAGACGGAACGTAAGCGTTTTTTTGATATTCTGGGAAATTCGATGTAATGCCGAAATCATTTGATTCCTTCTGTGTTTTCGTTTTAGGTTTGTTTTGTTGAACAATTGGATTGCTCCGGTTCATTCTGCCTGCAATTATCTTCTGCACTTCACTTCGCAACTCTTCCTGGCTCAACTTCCCTCCGTGTGCCGCTTGAATTGAATCTTTGATAGCCCGGAAGCGCTCTCTGTCTCCTTGCGAAAATTGTCCCCCATTCTGTATACTCTGGCCATCGGATTGAAGCTTAGAAGAGTCTCCAGTATCTTTGCCTCTGCCCGTGAACTCGCCTAGCATTGAACTGGCACCGGTCGTGTCAATAATATCATTTGGCGGCTGGAACCTAAGAGCCATATTTGAGACTTTCATAACATTTTGCGCGCTCGCAATAAGAATTTTGACATTTGCAGTCAATCCCGTCATGAGTTTCAGTCGATCATTATTCACATCGATGAGGACGATGTAGTTGACGACATTTTGAATGGACTGGGGAGCGAGCCTGATCTGCGACACCGTACCTGTGAATTTATCATCCGGGTACGCATCGACGGTAAACGTTGCTTCTTGTCCGATACTGACCCTGCCGATATCTGTTTCATCAACTGTTGCCTGTACTTGCATTTTTTTTAGATCGTTTGCAATGGTAAATAATGTAGGGGAAGAGAAACTCGCTGCTACCGTCTGGCCGATGTTGACTGCACGATTGATCACGACACCGTCGATAGGGGCATAGATCGTTGCATAGGCTAAGTTAATTTTCGCTCTATCGAGAGATGCCTGTGCAGATTTTAATGTAGCGCCATTTGATTCATAGGTTGTTAAGGCTGCATCGTAATTGAGTTGAGAATCAAGTCCTCGTTCGAGCATTGCTTTTTCCCGCTCAAAGTTCCTTTTACTGTCTGCATACTGTGCCCTTGCCTTGTCGAGATTTGCTTCGGCATCTTTTACAGATTGCACGAGGAAGGTAGGATCTATTTGAGCAATGAGTTGTCCTTTTTTTACGACTGAGTTGAAGTCAGCATACAGCTTTGCGATGATCCCGGAAACCTGCGTTCCGACATCGACCGACGTCACAGCATTGATCGTTCCCGTTGCAGTGACAAAGACGGTAAGATCGCCTTGAGAGACTTTGTCGAATTTAAAGTTGTACGCCTGACTATGATTCCTTGCAAAGAGAAAATACGCGACTATGATGACCACAACGACCGCCGAACTAGAGATATAGATTTTTCTTTTCATTGCTCACTCCTAACCAACATACATGGAAATTACACACTGCTTACATGAATAAAGACGAGCGAAAAACCGAAAAGTTGTTTGAATAATAAATATAAAAAAGGTTGAGCAATGATTCACTCCACTCCAGATTTAGACAACATTAAATATACAAGATTTCACCGAAATACAAAAAAACGCAAACCTTAGCTTGTTATCGATTCATGAAAATGCGCCAGTATACCTGTACTGTATCAACATCTGCAACTTGAACTTGTGGTTTGAAGGAAATTGAAGTAGTCTAAGTGAAGCACTATGAGACCTTTTTGTAAATCAAGAGAAGTTCATGTGTGGAGTAAACATATCATAGAAGCGAGCGAGAAATTATTGTCTTTCGTTAGAACGCGGTGGACGCATTCGTTCTTTAAAATTCGGGTTTACAAATGATGGGGAAACGAATTCATTCTGGACGAAGAGCTTCATACGAATTAATAGACTGCCGGTCCAGGACTTACGTAAACCCCCAATTTATTCATTTTCAGGAAAGCGGTTTCCCCTTTTTTGCATAACTGAAAAGCGATAAGCTTATTTTGTCCGAAAGTAGACGAATGCGGGTCGGTACAGTTCTTGCGCTTATATTGAGGATTCTTTAAGAAAACGTATTGTTATGCACGAACTTTCAATTGCGCAGAATATTGTTGAGATAATCCAGCAAAGCATTCCCGAGCCGGAATGGAAACAAGTAGCCGCAGTGCGTGTAAAGATCGGGGCAGTGGCGGGCATCGTGTCGGATTCATTAAAATTTTCTTTCCACGCAATCACGGCAGAGTCAGCACTCTGCAATGCACGGTTGATTACTGAACATATTCCGTTCCGTGTTCATTGTCGTACCTGCAACACAACCACAGAGAATGAAGATGGATTTGCCATGTGCGGTGAATGCGAGAGTACTGATATTCAAGTACTCTCTGGCACAGAGCTGCATGTTGTGGAGATTGAATTGGAAGAGACTGAACAGGTAATATGAGTATTATTACGGTAGAACGAAAAGTACTTGAGAAAAACGATGAGCTTGCGGCCCGAAATCGTGAAGTTTTTCGTTCCCATGGCGTATTTGTGGTAAATATGGTCAGCTCGCCCGGCTCCGGTAAAACAAGTATTCTAGAACGAACACTTGAATACTTGAAAGACAGTCTTCGGGTGACAGTGATTGAAGGAGACGTGCAGACGGACTTGGATGCGCAGCGGGTAGCAAAGTTTGGCGTTCCCGTGGTGCAAATTATTACGAACGGCGGATGTCATCTCGAAGCAAATTTGATACAAGATGCACTCGGCACTATCAACCTCAAGGGAGTTCAACTCTTGATTATTGAGAATGTCGGCAATCTTGTCTGCCCCGCTAATTATGATTTGGGAGAAAACATGAAAATTGTCGTTGCAAGCACAACAGAAGGTGACGACAAGCCGCTGAAATATCCTGGAATGTTTCGGAATGCATCAGCCCTCATTATCAACAAAATAGATCTTCTCCCGTATGTCAATTGTCATCTTGAAGAATTGAAAAGCAATGCGCTCCGCATCAATCCAAAATTAAAAGTATTTGAAACATCATGCACAACAAAGCAAGGAATTGGAGAGTGGTGTACGTGGTTGAAGGAACAAGTGACAAGCAAGAAGTAAGAAGCAGAAGGTATCAAGAGAGATCGATTTATGAACACAAGGGTATCATCAACTAACAACGAATAACGGACTTCACACAACACCTATGGTACAACCAGAACCCAAGAACCATCCAAGCGGCGACAACCGATTCAAGTTACTCGACCGTGCCATCACAAAGCATCACGCAAGCGGCGATGTATTGATCGAGATTCTGCATGTGGAATTGCTCAGTGCGGGCGGTGAGGTGCTCGACGAAGTTCGCCGATGAATAAGGTGCTCGTTATCGGCTACGGCAACACACTCCGCGGTGATGATGCCGCGGGGATTCGTGCCGCTGAGTTGATTGCGAAGCGCCGCCCCGAAATTGAATGTGTCTGCATGCACCAGCTGATGCCGGAACTGGCTGAGCAGATTGCTGAAAGCGATATCGTAATTTTTTTTGATGCAGATGTAAATGTCACACAGCCGAATGTGCGGTTGGCTGTGCCCAGCGTTGAGGACGACCAGCCGCGCACGCATTTTATCTCCCCGGAATCCCTGCTCCATCTGAGTCAACAGCTCTATCAGCGAATGCCGTTGAAAGCGTACGTCATCGGTATTCCTGCCTCACAGTTTGAATTCAGCGAAGAATTGTCGGAATCGACGAAGAAAGCAGTTGAGGAAAGTGTCATACTGGCGGAATCTTTGCTGTCATCCGGGAATTCAAAGTAATAAAATTATCGCCCGCCTCTTCTTACTCCTGAATTTCGAGTCCCATTGTTATTATTATCATTCCTTGCCGGTGCAGGATTCGAATCGGGAGAACCTCGTCCTGTTTGTATCAGTCGACGTTCCTCCGATCCCGTTGATGTTGAAGATGGACTATCGGAGACGTGTATGGCTGGTGGTAAATATTGTAGAGGCTGCGGTAAAGGTTCCGGAACTTGGTGCAGAAAATAATATACTGGAATATATTCAACAATTGGCTGAGTGGTCGGAGCGGGTTCAACAGAGGCATTTTCCGTTGTATCATCCACAAGAAGAACTGTATAGCATCCGGGAGATAAGAAAATCGTAACAAATAGAAGAGTAAGAACTAATTTCGATTTCATGTGAGTCATCCTCCAAATATCTTTCTGCTATTTTATAGTATCTATACTATATATATGCCACTGTACAGTAATTGATTTTAGGAGAATTCACATAGGCATGGAATTACAGCGACTTCTTTTGTCAACAGTGGTGTAGAGAATTTAGTACGAATATATATTTGCTCGGTAAGCGGGTTGCATGGCACAACGAATAAACTATCCACTCAGTTTTTTCCTAAATTCTTACTACATTCTTAGTACTCATCTTGAAAAAACCTCTAAGGGAAGTATTCTCATCTTGAGCGAAGTCAAGCATGAGTGTGTTATGAGGTTGTCGAGATTGGTTTTGAATAGACTGTCTTGATTCCTTCATGGAACTGTAAAGAAGAGGTAAGTGTTTTGGATAGTGCAATGTCGCGGCAACGAAAATATACGTTTGGTCCCGTACCTTCGCGGCGATTAGGATTATCGCTTGGTGTGGATGTCATTCCCAAAAAATTGTGCACTCTCGATTGTATATACTGCGAAGTCGGAGTGACCGATAAGCGCGGACTCGCGAGGAAAGAATATTTTCCTGCGAAAGATATCCTTGCCGAAGTGAAGGAAGTCATTGCGGAATATCCGAATCTCGATCACATTACTATTTCCGGATCCGGTGAGCCAACGCTGAACTCCAAGATCGGCGATATCATTCGTGGTATCAAACAAATGACGATGGTACCGGTTGCCGTGCTCACGAATGGAACATTGCTGGATGACCCTGCTGTTCGTCGTGATCTGATGGATGCCGATATCGTTTCACCTTCGCTGGATGCAGTGACACCGGAAGTGTTCGAAAAGGTCGACCGGCCCAATCCGAAACTTCATATAGACAATATCATCGAAGGCATTAGAAAATTCCGACAGGAATACCGCGGCAGAATGTGGATGGAAATTCTCTTTGTCGGTGGTATCAATGATCAAGACGATGAAGTTTACAAAATGAAGCAGGTGATCGATGAAATTCAACCGGAGAAAGTTCACCTCAACACGGTTATTCGTCCGCCGGCGTATTCATTTGCCCAACCAACGAGTCAAGAACGCTTAAGGGAAATCCAAAAAATATTAGGTGAGCGAAGCGAAATTGTCGGAATTTTCAAAGAGACGCATAAGACACAGGAACACAATACGGATGGACAGGCTATTCTTGGTCTCCTCAAGCGCCGTGCCATGACAGTTGATCAAATGACCGTTTCGTTAGAGATGAAGAAGGAAGAGATCGTAGAATCGCTCGATCAATTGCTGCAAGGAAAATTTATTATGACTTACACTTTCAACGGGGAAGAATACTTTCAAGCAGTGTAATACTCTCACTTGCTCGCTCAAAAAAATAATTACAAACCGAGAAATTGTACTGCGATTCCGCAGAGAAGAATAGAGACGCCTGCAAGTGCGTGGGTGTATCGCTCGAACTGTCCGGTCGGGAGCAAGCGTAAACCTGCAATAGAGCCAAGAACAACCGTGAGCATTGTTCCGATGGTAACGATACCGAAGACGAGGCTCACAATCACAACATTGAAAATGTGTCCTTGAGCCGCAGGGTACATAAGAATGGGTATCAACGGTTCGCATGGTCCGAAAACAAAGATGGTAAAAAGAATCCACGGTGTTATACTGGGACTCTCGGTTTTCTCATGCACGTGGGTATGCTCTTCCGAATGCACATGCGTATGATCGTGAACATGGCCGTCGCTGTGCGGGTGCCAGTGTGTGTGCGGCTTATTCCGATATGCACGTCGAAGGCCCCAGATGCCGTAAATGAGACCGAATGCGATCAGGATCCATCCGGCAATGTTTCCTCGGATGGATTCGAGCGACTGTAAATGTGCGACTGCAATGCCGAGCCCAATTCCGACGAAACCGAGAATGATCGAGCTTCCGACATGCCCGATGCCGCAGAGAATCGTGATCCATGTTGTCTTGATGGTCGACCATTTGCCTGCTTTTGACATGACAATGAACGGCACGTAATGATCCGGACCGAAGAGTGTATGTAAGAACGCAACAGATACGGCGGTGAAAAGAAGTATAGCAAGCTCTTGTGTCATAATGTTCTATAGTAAGATAAGAAAAAAAGAACGATTTGTCATTCCGATTTCGGCTATGTCAGAAGAAGAATTTTTTCTTCTTTGAGAATAGTAAAGATTTTTCTCTTGATCCCGACAGAGTCAAAACTCCTTCAGAATGAAGGATAGAACGTGTCACTTATAGTAGCAAATGTAAGAAACATCTGTATCCGCTTTCACGTCAAAAGATGAATTTGCAGGAACGACCCACTCGGCGTTCCTCCCCATTACTTTCCAGTTCTGTTTGGGAAGTTTTACCTTGAGCGTTCCTGAGGTGACGATCATGCGCTCTTCAGAAGATGTAGAAAATGTAAACTTGCCCTGTGAAATGACTCCGACAGTGGCATTTCCCTCTTCCGTAGTGAGTCCAAGACTTTGTACTTTGCCGTCAAAATAGACATTGTGTTTCATGTATGCCCCATTGCATGTGGTTTGATAAAAACTATTGTGATGTCAGGACTTAGGCCTGACAAGAACATTGGTTGACACGATACGACTATGAAGTAATGGAATCGGTATCTAAGTACTTCTGATAGTCCTCACGCGGCGGCGAGAAAATTTCCAATACTATTGAATCTTCCAACACATCCGCTTGATGTGAAATATTTTTTTGAATACACCAACTATCGCCTTTTTTTATTTCATATTTCTTCTCTTCTATATGAAGGAAAATATTGCCGGAGATCAAATATCCCGTTTGCTCATAGGGATGGCTGTGACGTGGTATGAGAGCGTTCTTCGATAATTTAAACTTTGTCATGAGTGTTGCTTCACCAAGCACGAGCGTTTTAATTTGAATACCTTCCATCGCTATATGAAAATTCTTATCGGAATGACGACTAATCATCTTATATCCATAACGTGATTGATAACCTTATTCTCCAATACGTACCTTGCCGCCGCCCGATGCAGAGTAATAATCTGCATCATACATCGCCTCGCCGACAACGGGCGCATAATTAAATTCACCGCGGGTAACAGCACGAACGAGATAATAGAATTTCTTTTCCCGATCATTTTCGAAATTTGTATAATAATTAATTCGATCATCGCGGATATCAACATACACCGGTTGATCTGCATCTGCGGTAAAGGAGTACTGAGAATTTTCCGCTAAACGCGGATTCTCGATCTCAAATCCAGCCGGAAGCAAATCAGAGATTGCGACATTTTCCAAATCATTAATGTCGGATTGAATTGTCAATTTCACGATCAAGAGAGAATTTTGTTTTATCCCGTCAAGGCTTGCTGCATTTCCCAACCGGTCAAAAAACTGCCGCCTCATGCGGAGATTCTTGTCTTCGATTCTCACCTTGCCGTCTTTACGGATTCCTTCCTGAACGATGGAGTAGTATATCCTTCCTTCGCCTTGCAAGGAGATGGTGACATTTCCGCCGAATTGGTCGATGGAGATTTTTTTATTACCGCCGTCATATGCTATTTGTTTTCCTCCGATGGTAACGGAACCCTTTACTTTTACACCGCCGGCTCGCCGTGCTGCTTTACCAAATCCGAGAAGTGCAAATGCTTCTTCCTGAGTCGTATACCAATAATATTTCTTAAACAAACCGGAGAGGTATTCCATATACCGGCCGATATTGGGATTATTCGGATCTGTCTCAAGAAGAACATTGAGCATCAAGCCGGTTGCACGAATAGGCGAGTCGAAACACCCTCCGCTGGTGCGTCCTGCTTCTTCTGTGACGAATTGAGGCGGAAGTATTTCGAGATATGCTTTGCGATCGCCGCTCAATGCAAAAGCACCCGCGAGCAAGTACTGTGTATCGTTGGTCAAAAGGCTCTTTGAAGTACGGTAAAAGTTCATCAGTGTTTGGTCCGGCTGACCGGCAAGAGCCAAAATATATAATGCATAGATGGATGTTTTATCTGCAATTCGTTTGACAAGCGTTTGATTATTTCCATAGTAATAGTAATCATACGTTTTTCTGTCTCGAGCTACGGTTTTGATGAAGTTCAATGCAGGATTAAGAATTCCATCGCCGACAGCGTATCCTGCCTTTTTTGCTTCAACAAGAAAATGAGTTGCGTAGACGGTGGCCCATTCATTTGTGTAATCTCCTCCCGGCCAATAGCTGAATGATCCGTTCGCTAATTGCATTCCGCTGATTTTATTGATGGCCTCATTCACGAAATAGGAAGGGCTTCCTTTTTCGATGATGGAAGGATCGAGCAGAAGTGCAATATCACGCAGAAAGATTTGCGGGAATGCTTTGGAAGTTGTTTGCTCCAGACATCCGTGAGGATACCCAACAAGATGCTTCAATTCTTTTGCAAAATTTGCAACGGGGAACGGGCTGAGCACAACATGGCCATGTCTCCCGTACGGTAAGAATACGTCTGGAATTTCTGCTGTGACGACTTTGCCTGCCTCGGCAAATCCGCTGGTACACTCAACCACAAAAGGAGAAATGGGACGTACAGCGAGTTCGGTCACCGATTCGATTTTTTCGCCAAGCGCACGCGTCTGTACTTTTACAGCCGCTTTACCGATCTGGTCGGACGCTTTGAGCGTAAAGGGGGCGAATTTTTCCTGGTTCGCTTCGATGTCGAGCGATGCCGATTGCTGAACTGCACTGATTCCTCCTTCTGTAACGACTTCCAGTTTCAGTGAAACAGGTTTATCGGTTGTATTGAATACAGTGACAGGCATCGTAATCACATCGCCTGGACTGAGGAAGCGGGGAAGTGCCGGAGAAAGAACAACAGGATCCGCCACCTTCATACTTTTTTGAGCAGAGCCGTAGCGTTCATTTTTATAAGCCAATGCCATCATCCGCAGTTCGCCGCTAAAATCCGGAATATCTAATGTTATCTCTACATTACCGTCAGAATTGGTTTTGACAATACCCGACCATAAAGCGACCGGTTTAAACCGCTTTACACTGAGAGGATTCACTTGCAAACTGCGCTGTTTTTCGAAGTCACCACCGCCTGTACTGCTCTTCTTCTTTGGTTCCGGAATAAGGTCGCGGAAGAAATCGAATGTCTCTGTTTCCAACGCTTTCTTTGCATAGAAGTAGCTGTACGGATCAGGTGTCCGGTAATTTTTCACCTGACATATTCCTTCATCAACCGCCGCGAGTGTAAGGAAGACATTCTTTTCATTCGGGATACTGACCTTTACTTTTTGTTTTGTGCGCGGGCGAATTTTTTCCGGAGCATCGATTACTACATTCAGTTTGTTCGAAGGCTTCTCGATCATGAGAGGCACAAATCCGTGTCCTGCCATGAGCGGGATGTTTAAATCCTTCACTTTCCGGAAGAGGACAGCACTGATATAGACATTCGGCAGAAACTGTTCTTCAATGTTAATTTCCATTGAAGCGGAATTCTTTTCTACATCCAAATATTTGTAGCTGTAAATTTTATTTCGTTCAACAGTGACCAACAGTTTTCCGCTGAACGGAGTCTGGAATAATACTTTCGCTTTTTCATCCGGTGCGTACGACGATTTATCGAGAACGATATCTACTCTTGCTTCCGGATCAATTTCGAACGATGTCATATCTGTCGATCCCCAGCTGTAGGCATAAAAGGAAATCTGGTTATATCCTTCTTCTCCGGATTTTGATACGTGGAGGACGTAATCACCTGAGCGTTTCACAGTGAAGAGAAAATCTGTCGGTGTTTCTTTAAGAACAACATCGCGGGTCTCATCGACGATTTCTCGCTGTTCGGAAACATACCGTAGCGTGTTATTCTGACTCATGCGGAGAACTGAATGCCATTCGCGACGGATGATTTCTACGTGTGCCTTAAAATCCTTGATCGGTTTATCATCAGGATCAACGGCGATGAGTTGTACTTTTAATGGAGAATTGGGTGCAACATAATAATCGAGATAATTGCGAATACCCATAAAATATTCTTTTGGGTACACTGTCGTTCGTGTTATCTGGTGAACCGGCCTGCCCGATTCATCAAAGACAGAAAATAATCCCTTTAAACTCAGAACTCCCGTTGCTGTGACCTCACTAGGAATCTTGAAAGAAACGCTCGCTTTTCCTTCTTTATCTGTCTCCAGTTTTTCTACATACGGATTTGCCGAATATGCTTTGGCCCCTTGATCGGCAAACCAGAATTCAGGAAAACGTTTGGACCGGTACGGCTGCGGTTCAAATGTCGCTTCAAACTCAACATTGCGTCCGGATGCAGGCGGCCCGAAGAAATTGAGGGCAAGCAGATCGTAGGTAATTTCCTCGCCCGCGCGAGCGGATTCTGTGGATGGCTTGACGCTCACCTTCAGCCGGTCCGGCACAAAATCTTCGACACTGACCTTGTACGATGTCAAGAAAATTCCATCTCCAGTGCGCAAGTCAATACGGTATTCACCGGTCGGTGCTGTTTCAAGAGTTTGGTAATTAATTTCGAATGAACCTTGTTCATTGAGTTTGGTCTGGAGTTCCGTGACCATATACGCGCGTGGATTATAGATTTCAACTTTCACGGGCATATTTTCAAGAGAAGTATTCGTCAAGCTTCGTACGATTCCGCTTGCATAAATTTTTTCACCCGGACGATAAAGATTTCTGTCTCCATATAGGAATGCATCATATAAACCTTGGATATCGTTTTTTCCGGACACATCAAATCTGGATGTCTCAATACGGTAATCGGAAAGGTTGAGGAAGTTAAAATCATTATCCCGTTCAGCAGTGATCAGCTTCAGCGTAAAGTCCTCGCTTAACTTTGCAAAGTCGTAGAACTTCGCCAGGCCATCGCCGTCTGTTTTGACCGACGCCATCGTCTGGTTGTTGGTTGAAATAAGGTTGATATTCACGCCGGACATCGGGTGGTTATCGCTCAAACTCACAGCAAAGACGATAAGCTCTTGTTCACTCCGTTTGACAATCAATCCGATATCGGAAAGCGATACCAGCTTCGAAGTCCATCTCCATGATTCATCAGGTTTGGCAATCTCGATCAGGTAAAATCCTTTGTAATCTGTCTTCAAGTAGGGAGAGAGATCAAAGAGTGTGGTTACTTCCTGGTTTGTACTATTTGCAATCGAGAGTTTTGTTTCTTCTATGATGCGGCCGTAATTGCCGAGAAAAAAACGAAACTTGCGATGATATCCTTCGTCACCTCCTTCGTCGTCATAATAATAATCGTAATGCCTGCCGCCGTCGAGAAAATGGACGAGGTTGTTCTGGAAAATTTGGCTGACGCGCACCTTTAAAGAGTCCATATTCACAGTTTTAATTTCTACGCTTCGCATGCCGCTGAGCAGCATATACGAGCCTGACGATGAACCAAACCGAAAGGCAGGAGTGACATTTCCGATGACAATATCTGCCTCATAATCGTTTTGTGTTTTTGCCCCCAGCAAGCTTTCAAGACCTTTTTTGACAACAAGATGGAATGATGTGCCGGGTTCGAATTTTCCTTTCAATCGGAAGGAAAGTTTCGATTCTGCTTCGACCGTATACTGACGGGAAGGAGTCAACTCAATATACTGCTTGATTGAAGCGGCATCGATTTCCTGTGAAGTCTTAATTCGGATCCAGCTTTCTGTACCATCATACCCGAATTCATGTCCGTAAATTCTTAGATCTTCCATCGCGGGCAATTTAAAAACAAACGGTTTTTCGAGTGTGATGGCAGTTTTTGTTTCGGGCGAGACGAGTTTGTTATCGACACTGACTTTGATCTCTCGCTCTTTGCCATATTGGACTGTCGTGGCGATTTCCAGAGGTACAACTTTATTGACCGCAGAGGACATCACTTTAAACGTTTTCACTTCATCGCCGTCCATCTTGATCTTGAGGTACGAGCCGACATCTGCCGGGTTCACGGTATAGGTGAATTCAATATTTGCCTTGATACCGACCGTGCGTTTATTATCGATACGGTCATAAAAGAAATCGATACTTTTTATAGTAAAGGGTTCTGTGAAAAAAGAAAACTCCTCATCACCAACAAATCGCTTCGCATGTGCCGTTGTTGCCAACAATGTGCCGTTCAGCTTCCCCTTGAATTTCGTATCGCCAGGGAGTGCAGCGTCAGGACTGAAGATCAAGCGCGAAGTATCCTGCCACACGAATTTTCCTTCAATCGCCGGAGTAAATTCGATGTAGGATGTGTTCAGCCAGACATTGGTGGATTCCGGAGGAACTACACTGCGTGAAAATGCAAATTGAAGAACTCCGCTCTGCGCAACAACACCTGTCGGCATCGTGCTCGTGATCCATAACGATTCTGAATCCCTTTGGGAACATGAATAAAATCCGAGAGAGAGAACGAGCAGTGAAACAACAAACCATGTACGCATGATGATATCCCTTCTGATATTGGTGTTAAACAGTGAAATTTTTTTCTAGATATCCATTACAAATGCTTAATTATAATTTTAACAGTGGATAATCGTCCTTTATCATCTAGACAGCTTGCAACATATTGGCCGCTTCCCAGCGGTTTGAAAATTTTAGTGCCTGCGTTCACACGCCCGAGAAATTGATTGTTCAAGTACCAGCATTGGTCATGCACATCGACTCCGGAACTGGCCTGAAAAGCAATCTGTTCATCATCAGACGTCAGTAGGTAGGTCATAGCATTCGTCGGGCTGATGATTTTTGGACCTTCGCCGGCGAACAATCGTAGGCAGGCAGGATTATGCGGCGGTGCGAGTGTGTATCTCTTTCCGATTTTTTTCCAATAGTTTAAGAGTTCTTTAGGATAATCCTGGTACGTGACCGATTTATAATTATGATTGCCTATGCATGATGCGCAATACTGTTTTTTTCCATCCACAGAGATGAGGTATTCGTTGTCGACATCACAAAATTTTCCGAGCGTGTGGTTCATGGAATAAAAATCCTCGATGATATGTTTGCAGCGCGGAGTCGGAAGCTTGCCGCTTTCTGCACAGACATCGCGCGTATTGATATCGTCAGGCATCGGCAGAATATTTTTCTGATTCTTATGTGAGATCGAATTAAAAATATCGACGAGCAGTGGCGCCGCCGATTTGCTCCCGACGAGATCGGGATTTCCTTTGTTCGTCACATTGCCGACCCATACGCCGACCGTGTACTCTGCCGAATATCCCATCGTCCATGCATCGCGCCGACCATAGCTCGTACCGGTCTTGAATGCGATCACCGGAAGATTCACCGCCGATTCAAAATTATTCGGTAAATCGGGACGGTGAACACCAGAGAGAATTTCTGTTATCATAAAAGCAGCAGCATCGGAGAAGACACGCGTCCTTCGCACCGCCGATGTGTCGTTCGTGTAGAGGGGTGGAGCATACATGCCGCTGTTGGCAATTGCCGCATACGCGGAGGTGAGCTCTTCCAGTTTTACACCGCACCCGCCAAGAATCATGCTCAATCCCATTCTCTCCCGCTGTGATTCCAAAGATTGAAAACCGAGATTATGCAGCAGCAAAGCGAATGATGTCAATCCTGCGTTTTTCAGCAATCGAACCATCGGAACATTCAGCGATTTGCACAGTGCTTCGTCGGCAAAGACAGAACCCGTATAGGTCCCATCATAATTTTCTGCGGAGTAACCTTCGGCATCGTACGGAACATCGAGCAGCCGGGTCTTCGGCGTGAGCGTTCCGTTATCCATATGCAAGGCATAGAGGAACGGTTTCAATGTGGAACCGGGAGAGCGAAGCGCCTGAACAGCATCCACCTGACCGAAGGAAGCGGAATCTGAAAAATTATCAGAACCTGCATACGCAGCAATGCGCATGGTTTTATTTTCAATTACCATCACGGCGCCGTTCTGCACTCCGAATAGTTTCCATGTGCGGAGATGATTTTTTAACAAGCGCTCCACGTTGAGCTGAATCGGCAAATCGAGCGATGTTGTGTACTGTGTTCCTTGCGATACAAGCTGCTTGATGTGAAGGCAATAATGCGGCGCAAACTGTTCCAGCGGTTTTCGCACAACGGTTGTCGGTGTTTGTGCGAACACGATGGAATCGTTCCGGTCGAAAATATTTTTTTGGAAGAACAGACGTGAACGTACAATGCGTTCCTGATGCAGACGTTCCGGAAATTTATCGGGACGCAATCCGTTCGGATTGTTGGGGATCAGAATAAGATCGAAGAGCTGTGCTGTGTTGAGCCGTTCCAGCGGAGTCTGATAATACAGCAGGGCCGCGGATTGAAGCCCCTCGATGTTCCCGCCCAGAGGAATCATTGAAAGATACATTTGGAGAATTCCGTCTTTAGAATATTTCCATTCAAGCTGGAGTGCGCGGAACATTTCAATCAGTTTTCCGCCCCATGTCCTGTTCTTCGGTTCGAGCAAACGCGCCACCTGCATTGTAATAGTGGATGCACCTGAAATTCTTTTTCCCGAAATGAGATTTTGAATGCCAGCGCGTACAACAGCAAATGGATTTACACCGGGATGATAGTAAAAATATCTGTCTTCTTTAGAGAGGAGAAGCTGCTTGAAGCGCGGAGGAATTTCCTCTGCTGTAGTTTTGAATCGCCACATATCGTCGTCGGTGAGGAAGGCATGCAAAAATGTTCCGTGCCGATCGTAGACAACAAGGGAATAAGGTTTTGGATCAGGGAGAGGATACACGAGCGAGAGGAGGAAGAAGCTGAGACAGAATAGGCCGGATGCCGCCAGCATAGAGAACAGAAGCTTCCTCAACTTCATGGTAATCCCCAAAAGGGTTCTTCAATCGTGGTAGCGCATAACCTCTGCGTTTTGAATGTGTGCAATGTAGGAGAGGAGAGCGAAAAAAGCAATGAAATTTCTGAGAGAAAGCTGCCTACTAAAAACTGCAAACTATTTGGATTTCTATCGCAAAACTGCGAATTCCGTTTGTAGTTGCGGACATTTTTTGCGAAATTGAATGAAAATTGACTCTGGAGAACGGAACAATTCTTGCCTGAGAAGATTGACTGTGAATATTTCATCATCGATTAAAAGAGAAAAATACAATGTCAGAAGCGAAGGATGGACGAATAAAAGTCACGATTGACGGCAACGAGGCAGCCGCCTATGTTGCCCATAAACTCAACGAGGTTATAGCAATTTACCCCATCACCCCTTCGTCAAATATGGGCGAATGGGCAGACGAATGGTCAGCACAAGGACGCAAGAACCTGTGGGGCACAATTCCTCAGATAGTCGAAATGCAGAGTGAAGGCGGCGCCGCCGGAGCAGTGCACGGTGCATTACAAGCCGGAGCGCTTTCCTGCACCTTTACGGCTTCGCAAGGTCTGCTCCTGATGATCCCCAATATGTTCAAGATCGCGGGTGAACTCACCTCGACAGTCTTTCATATAGCCGCGCGAACAGTTGCAACGCATGCGCTTTCCATCTTTGGTGATCATAGCGATGTGATGGCGACGCGTCAATGCGGATGGGGAATGCTCGCCGCAAACTCGGTGCAGGAGACAATGGACCTTGCACTCATCGCGTATGCATCAACGTTCGAATCACGCGTGCCGTTTATCCATTTCTTTGACGGCTTTCGCACCTCGCATGAAGTAATGAAGATCGAGCAATTGAGTGATGCCGATATTAGTGCAATGGTGGATGATGAAATGATTCGCAAAATTCGCGAACGCGCACTTACCCCGGAACACCCAGTGCTTCGAGGTTCTGCACAGAATCCCGATGTATTTTTTCAGGCGCGTGAAGCGGCAAACCTCTATTATGATGCTGTTCCCAGTATTGTACAGAAAGCTATGGACAAGTTTAAACAGGTCGTTGGTCGCGAATACAAACTCTTCAATTACGTCGGTGCACTCGATGCCGATCGCGTCATTGTCATGATGGGCTCCGGTGCCGAAACAGCACACGAGACTGTCGAATATCTTACCGAGAAAGGTGAGAAAGTTGGCCTGCTGAAAGTCCGGCTCTATCGTCCGTTCTCTATCGAACATTTTGTGAAAGCGCTTCCAGCCACCATAAAGAACATTGCTGTGTTGGATCGCACGAAGGAATCCGGTTCCACTGGCGAGCCGATGTACTTGGATGTCATAACTGCACTGAGCGAGACCATTGCAGCAGGTACCGCTCCGCTTAAAGCGATGCCGCGTGTTATCGGCGGACGATATGGATTGTCTTCCAAAGAATTTACACCGACGATGGTAAAAGCGGTCTTCGATGAAATGAAAAAACCGCAGCCGAAGAATCACTTTACGGTCGGAATCAATGATGATGTTTCACATACAAGCTTAACCTACGATCCAAACTTCAGCGTTGAACGAGACAATGTGGTTCGCGCTATCTTCTATGGTTTAGGTGCAGATGGTACGGTCGGTGCTAATAAGAATTCTATAAAAATTATCGGTGAAGATACGGACAACTACGCACAAGGGTACTTTGTGTACGATTCGAAGAAGTCCGGCTCCACCACAACATCACACTTGCGTTTCGGGCCGCGTCCGATCCATTCCATCTATCTCATCGACCGCGCCAGCTTCGTTGCATGTCACCAGTGGTTCTTCCTTGAAAAATTTGATGTACTGCAATCGGCAATTCCAGGGAGTACATTCCTCTTGAACAGTCTTTATGGGAAGGATGAAGTTTGGGATCACCTGCCGCGCCACATTCAAAAACAGCTTATCGATAAAAAAATGAAATTGTATGTCATCGATGCATATGAGGTGGCAAAGAAAACCGGCATGGGCAGCCGCGTGAATACGATTATGCAAACATGCTTCTTCGCCATCTCCGGTGTTCTGCCGAAGGATGAAGCGATTAAAGCCATCAAGTACTCCATTGAAAAGACGTACGGGAGAAAAGGCGAAGCGGTTGTTCAGAAAAACTATGAGGCGGTCGATCAGACGCTAGCGAATTTGTTTGAAGTAAAAATTCCGTCCAGTGTAACGAGTAAGATCGAGATGCCGCCAGTTGTTTCCGACAAGGCGCCTGATTTTGTCAAAAAAGTTACTGCGATGATTATTGCCGGCAATGGTGAACAACTTCCGGTTTCTGCAATGCCGGTGGATGGCACATTCCCGACAGGGACTGCACAATGGGAAAAGCGAAACATTGCTCTCGAAATTCCTGTGTGGGAAACAGATATTTGCATTCAATGTAATAAATGTGCAATGGTATGTCCGCACGCAGCAATCCGTACCAAGGTATACGATCCCGCGAAACTGGCGTCAGCTCCCGCAACCTACAAGTCGATGGATTATAAAGGTCTTGAGTATAAAGGTATGAAGTACACTGTACAGGTTGCACCGGAAGATTGCACCGGCTGTACTTTGTGCGTGGAAGTCTGCCCGGCGAAGAGTAAGAAGGAAGCCAAAGTGAAGGCGATTAACATGAAGCCACAGCCGCCTCTTCGCGAGCAGGAGAAAGCGAATTACGAATTCTTCCTCGCATTGCCCGAAGTCGATCGCCGCAATGTGAAGGCCGATTCTGTAAAGGGATCGCAATTCTTTCTGCCGTTGTTTGAATACAGCGGCGCATGCTCAGGGTGCGGTGAAACCCCGTACATAAAACTTGCAAGCCAGTTATTTGGTGACCGAATGCTTGTTGCAAATGCAACCGGCTGCACTTCCATTTATGGCGGCAATCTCCCAACAACGCCGTGGACAAAGAACAGCGACCAGCGCGGTCCGGCATGGTCAAACTCATTGTTCGAGGACAATGCAGAGTTTGGACTCGGTATGCGCTTGACGGTTGACAAGCTGAACGAAATGGCGAAAGAGTATGTGACGCTGCTTTCTACCGATATTGGTGTTGATCTCGCAACTGCACTCATCGATGCTGTTCAAAGAGACGAAGCAACTATTTATGAGCAGCGTGAACGCGTGAAGATTTTAAAAGATAAGTTGGCAGCCATTAAAAAGCCCGAAGCGAAGCGTTTATTGAGTATTGCAGACAATCTCGTGAAACGCAGCGTGTGGATTATGGGCGGCGACGGCTGGGCGTACGATATCGGGTACGGCGGATTGGATCATGTGCTTGCATCCGGCAAGAATGTAAACGTTCTCGTACTTGATACTGAAGTGTACTCCAACACCGGCGGTCAGATGTCGAAAGCGACAAACCGTGGAGCAGTGGCAAAGTTTGCCGCAGCCGGAAAACCAACTGCGAAGAAAGACCTCTCGCTCATGGCGATGATGTATAATAATGTTTATGTTGCTCGAGTGGCGATGGGTGCCAATGATGCTCAAACAGTGCGTGCCTTCATCGAAGCAGAAGCATACGATGGGCCGTCGATCATCATCGCGTATTCACACTGCATCGCGCATGGTATCGATATGGCACGCGGTATGACGAATCAGAAAATTGCAGTTGAAACCGGATACTTCCCGCTTTTCCGGTACAATCCGGAATTGATAAAGGAAGGGAAAAATCCGTTCAAGCTCGATTCGAAAGCACCGAAAGGAGCGCTCTCCGAATTCACGTCGTTGGAAACACGCTTCAATGTGCTGACGAAGAGCAATCCAGATCGTGCACAAGAATTGCTGAAGTTAGCAGAAGAAGATGTCAAAGTCCGTTGGGCAATATACGAGCAGTTCGCACATGAAAGCAGTGATGTGCAAAAACCTGCTTCGAATTGATTTGGAGTACTTAACACAATGAAATCAGTGATGCGCAAGTCGCTCCGGAATCTTCGGGGGGGGCATCAGAGGTTCATCATAAATGAGTGTTACGGGTTATCTCAAAACTGTGAGGAGCGGAACACATGGAACTTTCAACAACCTATCTTGGACTGAAATTAAAAAATCCCATCGTTGCATCAGCGAGTCCCTTGTCACGTTCCATGGATTCGATGCATCGGCTGGAAGATGCAGGCGCATCGGCCATTGTGATGCATTCGCTCTTTGAAGAGCAGATTGCTCACGAAGCCGCATCGATGGATCACTACAAGTCGTATGGAACAGAAAGTTTTGCCGAAGCGCTAACTTATTTTCCCGATACCGGCGATTATCATTTTGCACCGGAAGAATATTTAGAACTCGTTGCGAAAGCAGCAAACAAATTAGAGATCCCTATTATTGCAAGTATGAACGGTATTACTCCGGGCGGCTGGACAAGCTATGCAAAAAAGATGGCAGAAGCAGGAGCCTCTGCGTTAGAATTGAATGTCTATTATATACCCACCGACGGAACTATGGCCAGCACGGATGTTGAGAATCGTTATTCGGATGTATTGAAGGAAGTGCGCGGTGCGGTGAAGATTCCGGTTGCCGTGAAATTAAGTCCGTTTTTCAGTTCGATTCCGAATGTCGCGCAGCGTCTTGTGAGTGAAGGCGCTGATGGCTTGGTGCTTTTCAACCGGTTCTATCAACCTGATATCGATCTGGAAGAACTGGATGTGAAGCCGGGTGTCGAACTGAGCAATTCCTATTCAAATCGTCTGCCAATGCGCTGGATTGGAATTTTATTTGGAAAAATAAAAGCAAGCCTTGCAGCAACAAGCGGTGTTCATACGGCTGAAGATGTGCTGAAGTTGACGATGGTGGGTGCAGATGTGACGATGATGTGCTCGGCATTGTTAATGCATGGTCCGGAATATATCGGCAAAGTATTGAAAGATCTTGAACGCTGGATGCAGGAACATGAGTACGAATCCATCGAGCAGATGAAGGGGAGTCTTAGCCATAAATCTATTGCCGACCCTTCCGCATATGAGCGTGCAAATTATATGAAGGCGCTCAACCGTTACAAGCTTCTTGCTTAGGAACCGAATCCTCTTTCTCTGTGTTCAGGGAAAGAGGATCGAAATGAAAAGATTTGCAGAGAATCAAATGAAAAAAAAGATCTTGATGAATGCACTCAGCAAGAACCTGGAGAAAATGTCCAAATCTCCTTGGGTGCGTTCACTCAAAGATGGAAAAGATCTTGTCTGTCCCTTCTGCGATCAACCGATTCAGCCATGCAAATCGAATCCATCTGCGATGTGCGAAAAGATGCTCCTTGCTGGAACGGAAGGGAAACAAATTGAGGAAGCGCTGAAAGACTACGACGAAAATAAGTATGGCGTGTGTCTCTCCTGCGGTAAAGATATTTCGACAGGGCATTTGAAAAAGCATCCGACTGCTGAGATTTGTACTCACTGTGTCCGCAAAGGACATAAAACAGGTAAGAAAAAATCAGCTCACGCCTGACACGTGTCTCCGTATCAATGACCACGTATTGACAGATTCAGTATGTCTCATATTGATGACCATCTTCTCTCCATTCTAAAACAATTCGATCGGCCGGGCCCGCGATACACCAGTTACCCCACGGCGCCGGTGTTCTCTGCCGAGTACACGGCACAGCAATTTGAAGATGATCTCATCGAAAACAACCGCAACAACTCTGCTCCCGTGTCGTTGTATTTGCATATTCCGTTTTGCGATACACTATGTTATTTCTGCGGTTGCAACACGATCATTACAAGCAATCGTGAAAAAATGTCCGAATATCTCATTGCACTCAAAAAAGAAATTGACCGCACGACATCGTTCATTTCGAAGAAACGAAACGTTGTTCAGATGGCGTGGGGGGGCGGGACACCATCGTATCTCTCGCCGGAAGAAATTCGTGATCTTGCGAAATATATTCGAGAGAGATTCACATTCGCTTCTGATGCCGAGATCAGCATTGAGATCGATCCTCGCGAATTGACGTTTGATCATTTAAAAGCCTTTGTTGATGGCGGCGCCAATCGGTTCAGTCTCGGTGTGCAGGATTTTAACGACGAAGTTCAGGTTGCAGTAAACCGCATCCAGCCGGAATCGCTCACACATCAGGTATTTCAGTGGTCGCGTGAACTTGGAATCAAGAGCATTAACATTGATTTGATCTATGGATTACCGCTGCAAACGGTGGAGTCATTCAAGGCAACGCTCGACAAAGTGATTGAGCTTTCACCGGAACGCATTGCCGTTTTTAACTTTGCATATGTACCATGGATAAAGCAGCATCAAAAGCTCCTTCATCAGGATCAATTACCGACAGCTGAAAACAAATTACACATCCTGCAGCTTACCATCAACACGTTGATAAGCGCTGGATATGTGTATGTTGGAATGGATCACTTTGCCAAACCGACCGATGAATTGGCACGGGAGCAGAAGAACAAAAACCTCAATCGTAACTTTCAAGGGTATTCCATCAAAGCCGGCGCGGATGTATTCGGCTTCGGCATGTCTGCGATTTCGCATTTCGGAGCGGTGTATGCACAGAACGCAAAAGACTTACCCGCGTACTATGAAGCGATCAACAACGGACGATTTTCCACCATTCTTGGTTACAAAATGACGCAAGACGATGAACTTCGCAAATTCGTAATTATGCGATTGATGTGCGATCTGGAATTGGATAAACGAAACATCGAAAGGCGATTCGGAATAGTATTCGATGAATATTTTGCGGATGCGCTCGTGAAGCTTGAGGAATTTCTACCACTAAATTTGCTTGCGCTGGAAACAGATCGCATTGTCATTCTAGAAGCGGGACGCTTTGTTCTCCGCAATATTGCGATGTGTTTCGATGCCTACTTGCCCAGGATGGCGAAGGAAAAACCGATTTTCTCGCGCACCGTGTAGTTAAAAGAACCTTGACAAGGGTCTCTTAGCTAAGACTTAGAAAACCTTGTCAAGGTTTCTACGACACCTCTCATTACTTCACTGCATCGATCGCTTTCTTTACGGCGGTTTCGATCAGTGCCATGTCCGGTTTCTTGACGAAATTTTCCTTCATCAACAGATTCAAAGTATCACGCGCTTCCTTGATCTCACGAAGTGTTGTATCATACACCTGTTGATGGGTCAGTTGAATTCGTGCAACACCCTGCTTCACAGCCTGTGTGGCAACGTCAGCGGCTTCTTGTGCAAACACTTCGGTTTCTTCCATTGTCGGCATAATGTAATCGGGATTGAGTCCTTTCTTCATCGCAAAATTTGCCATGGAATAGGCAGCGGTAATTGCCATTTCATCTGTAATCTTGCGTGCACGCACCATCAGAGCACCTTTGAGAATGCCGGGGAAACCCATCGAGTTATTGACTTGATTGGGAAAATCGCCGCGTCCAGTAGCAATGATATACGCACCGGCTTCTTTTGCAGCGTACGGGTAAATTTCCGGTACCGGGTTTGCACACGCGAAGATAATCGACTTCTTTGCCATCTTCTGTATCCAAGATGTCTTAATGACGTCTGGTCCGGGTTTGCTCAATGCAATCAGTACATCGGCTCCAGTCAGTGCAGTTTCGATGTCTTCAATGCATGATGGATTGGTCGCTTGGCAAATTTCCCACTTGCGGTAGAATGCTTTGTCTGCCTCGATATCTTTGCGCTTTTTATTGAGTGAACCTTTGGTATCGAACATAACCACTTTACCAGGATTGGCCCCATCCTTGAGAATCAATCTGGCGATAGTGGTGTTTGATGCGCCCGCGCCAAAGAAGACGATCTTCACATTCTTCATTTCCTTACCAGCAACCCGCAGAGCATTGATCAATCCGGCAAGAGTCACGCTACCCGTGCCCTGAGCATCGTCATGCCACACAGGGATGTTGCACTCCTCGCGCAACGTATCGAGCACTTTAAAGCAATTGGGCTGGGAAATATCCTCGAGGTTCACAGCTCCGAAACTCGGTTCCAGCATTTTTACAAACTCGATTATCTTATCTGGGTCATGTTCTCCTTTTGCGTTTTTCGAATTGATACAGAGCGCGACACCGTCGACACCGCCGAGATATTTCATAAGGAACGCCTTTCCTTCCATCACACCTAAACCGCCGGAAGGCGTGCAGTCGCCGTCGCCGAGCACGCGCGTGGAATCCGAAACGATAGCAACAAGGTTCCCTCGGTTGGTGAGCTCAAACGAAGTGTCGTTGTTGTCGCGAATAGTGGTCGAGATTTTAGAGACGCCGGGTGTGTACCAAACATTAAACCAATTGAAACCATAAATCCCCGCCTTAGGCACTGTGGCCATCTTGCCTCCGTAGAATTTATGGCACGAAAGCGAAAGTTCTTTCAAGAAAATAGTTTTCGCTTTTGCTTTTTGCTCTTCGTTGAAATTATCGGGAAAGAAATTGTTCAAATCTTTGAGAGTCAAATCGAAGTTCTGCATTGCATTCTCCAGTATATATAGTGAGAAGACTTAATAATTTTGAAATCATTGTAATTTATTTTCCTTCTATATTCAAGCGATTCTGATATGTCTTTAGAGATTTGTATAAGTATTGTGTTGTGTTTTTCTACAGCCAGAGAAGTCAAAGACGATGCATATATCTTACGTTTGCCTATGTCGGATACTGTATTCATGCAAATTGTCGGTAAGGCTTGGCAGTGCAATGACAATTGGACTAATGCTGTTAGGTATTCGATGGCTTGTGTATTTCATGATGCTGAGTTCTGAATATTATTGTGAAAATAATAATGGTAACAGTTGGAGAAGCGCGGGGTATTGCGGAGTACTCTCTCAATGTGCTCAGGATGAAATTCTGCGGAGCAGAGTGCGAAAAAATAACTTCCTAGGAACGAGGTAATTTGTTGAAAAATATTTTTTCGCTTTCAGGAATTCTATCAAAATATCTTCTTAAAAGTGCTAAGTAATCCCTTTTTCCTTCTGAAATCTTGCAATTAAGTCTTTATGTCGTAAATTACTAATGTGGCACAATACTTGAGCAATGATGAGTATATTATTATGCGATTCCTTCCTTGGTTATCGCACAAGTGCTTTTCACGAGGAGAACTTATATGATTCGAGGAACGATCATCGTTGCCACGGATATTTGCAAGGCATGTGAACTGTGTATTACGGCATGCCCGCAGGATTGTTTGGAGATGTCGCCCAATCTCAATATAAAAAGTTATCACTATGTTCAGTTGAAGAACGACACGTGCACCGGTTGTGTGAATTGCGCTATCGTCTGTCCGGATAGTGCAATTACAGTGTATCGTCAAGTAAAGACTACGACAAAAGGTGCAACAGTCTGAAACGAACAATCAATTCATCAAATGTGAATAGTCATGGCAAACGAAAAAGAAACTTCTGAAACTCGGTTGATGAAAGGCAATGAGGCTCTCGCGGAGGCAGCGTTTAGAGCAGGGATGCAGGCATATTTTGGATATCCTATTACACCGCAATCGGAAGTATTGGAATATCTTGCCGCGCAGGCGCCGAACCATCCGGATGTCGTTATTCTCCAGGCAGAAAGTGAACTAGCGGCAATCAATATGGTTCATGGTGCAGCGGGTGCAGGGGCGCGTGCTATGATCTCATCTTCGAGTCCCGGTATAAGTTTGATGCAGGAATGCCTTTCGTATATGACATCGGCGCAGCTGCCGGCGTTGATTGTCAATGTACAGCGCGGCGGCCCCGGCCTTGGTACGATTCAACCGTCGCAGGGAGATTACTTCCAGGCAGTAAAAGGCGGCGGTCACGGTGATTATCATCTCATTGTTCTCGCGCCCGCGTCTGTGCAAGAAATGGTGGACTTTGTGTTTGATGCATTTCGTTTGAGCGAGAAGTACCGTAATCCGGCTATGATTCTTGCAGACGGTGCACTCGGTCAGATGATGGAAAAAGTAACTCTTCCAGTGGCAGGATCGCTTCCAAAGATGGACGCGCCGTGGGCAACAACAGGCAAACGACACATACGTGAGAGGAACATAATTACTTCACTGTTCATTCAGCCTGAACAAATGGAAAAACTCAATTTAATATTGCAGGCAAAGTACAGTCAAATGCAGAAAGAAGTACGCTGGGAAGAAATTCGTACGGAAGATGCAGTCATCGTACTCGTTGCTTTTGGGCTTACTTCCCGCATTTGTGAGAAAACAGTGGATCTTGCCCGCGAAAAAGGATTGAAGGTCGGACTCCTGCGGCCGATCACGCTCTATCCGTTTCCGACAAACGCCATTACGAAGTTAGCAAAAAGTGCAAAAGCATTCCTTACAGTCGAAATGAATGCCGGTCAGATGGTAGAAGATGTGCGGCTTGCTGTTGAAGGAAAACGGCCGGTAGATTTTTATGGCCGGATGGGTGGTATGATCCCTTCGCCCGAAGAAGTGTTGGTGCGCGTAGAATCGATTGCTGAGCAACTTATAGCAGTCCCGACATAAGAGGAATGAAGATATGGAACCTATAGCAAACATTGACGGCATGGAACTCGTTTACGAAAAGCCGCACACGCTTACCGATACACCGATGCACTATTGCCCCGGCTGTAGTCATGGCGTGGTACATAAGATTTTAATGGAAGTGATAGATGAATTAGGCATTCAAGAAGAAACGATCGGTGTGGCACCGGTGGGATGTTCAGTCTTTGCGTATAATTATATGAATATCGACATGCAAGAAGCTGCACACGGACGCGCAAGCGCTGTGGCGACCGGCATCAAGCGTGTGCTTCCCAATAAATATGTTTTCTCGTACCAAGGCGATGGTGATCTTGCGGCCATCGGGACAGGGGAAACTATACACACGGTAAATCGCGGCGAGAATATTATGATGCTGTTTATCAACAATGGTATCTACGGAATGACGGGCGGGCAGATGGCTCCGACCTCGCTGCTTGGCATGAAGACTTCCACATCGCCATTCGGACGCGAAGCATCAACGATGGGTAATCCGCTGAAGATTACGGAATTAATTGCGCAGCTTCCCGGAGCGTACTTCGTCACACGACATGCAGTATACAATACTGCCGCCGTACGCAAACTCAAGAAAGCAATCAAAGCATCGTTCAAGTATCAAAAATTAAATAAGGGAACATGTTTTATTGAGGTGGTTTCCAATTGTCCAAACGGATGGAAGATGACACCGGTGGAATCCAACCAATGGTTAGAGAAGAACATGTTACCGTTCTATCCCCTTGGTGATATCAAAGTACCGAAATCGTAGTAAGACAGAATGGAGTCCTGTCTAAGAAAATTGCAGGAGTGAAGAATGAAGAGCGCGCACGAAATTATCATAGCAGGATTTGGCGGTCAAGGTGTTCTCTCGATGGGACAAATTATCGCCTATGCTGCAATGAAAGAAGGCAAAGAAGTAAGTTGGATGCCGTCGTACGGACCGGAGATGCGCGGCGGCACGGCAAACTGCATCGTCATCGTGTCAGATTCGCGCATCAGTTCACCCATCATCACAAAATTCGATACTGCGATTCTCCTGAATCAACCCTCCTTGGAAAAATTTGAGTCTGCGGTGAAACCGGGTGGATTGTTGATCTATGAGAAATCCAGTATCATTCATCCGCCGACAAGAACAGATATAGAAATTTTGGGTATTCATGGATTAGAAGAGGCGCAAAAACTGACGAGTAAGCAGGTGGCGAATATGGTAATGCTCGGTGCATTCTTGGACCGGCGTCCGATCGTACAGCCGGAACATGTTGTACATGTTCTGCGCAGTGTTCTGCCAGCGCATCGACAGCATTTAATTCCGATGAACGAGCAAGCATTGATACGGGGAAAAGAATTATCACGGGAAACAGCTTCGGAAATGGTGGAACGATGAGTCAGATGGGTGAAAAACAGTCTGCAATTCAAACGTGGAAAGAACAGACAATGGAACCAAGCGGAATAGACTGCAATCACGACTGCCGTATTACATGCAAAATGCTGACAGAGGCAATGCGGAAAGAGGCGGAAATGATTCATTTCTATGAAACACTCATGACCGAATGTGATTATCCGGATGTGAATGCTTTTGTCCGGGAACTGCTTGAAGAAAAGAGCCGTATTGTATTGCACATTAACCAGAAATTGAATGAAATCCGTGCCCGTGGACAAGTAAGCGAGGGGATTATTTCCAGCTTTGAGCCGGATGCAATATAGTTTTTGATGGACTTTCTCGAAAGGAGTTCGTATCATTTTATATGTAGTGAAGAGAGAGGGTTGAGTCGCCACCAGAAGACTTTTTCCATCGTCGCCAAAGAGACTCAACTTCATCCTCACGCATACCAACAGGAACAGGAGGTGTGCGATGAAAGGAAAAGAACTTCAGCGTGTCAAAGCCGCCCTTTTATCGGAGTTAGATGTTACACTCCAGAAATGCTGCCACCAGCGCCTCAAAGATATAGTGAATGATCTCCAAATTCGTTACGCCAACATTAAGCCCGATTCTTCTCCGGACGAAGTGATCTCCGTATTGCTTCAAAGCGGTGTGTTGAAGACAATTTCAACTGCATCGATGATACGGCTGCAGGAATCTTTTGAACGCATTCGGATGGGCACATTTGGTCTCTGTGTTCTGTGCGGAAGAGAAATTTCAGCAAAATATCTTGAACAAAATCCAACAACGAAGGATTGTTCTTCATGCGATCGGGAGTCGCAGAGACTTATGCGTCCGTCAGGTTCGTGAAGTGGAATGAACTTTCTGAGTAAGTTCTTCATTTTCCTTCAACTTTGAATTTCTATTCAATACTTTCTTGCACTTCAAATAATCATTTCCTAATGTTGAGCATGTTGAATCAGAGCTAAAAGGAATATTGTCATGAATATAGGCATCTTGAAAGAAGTATTTCCATCAGAACGAAGGATCGCACTTACACCCGGCGGCGTACAGACACTCGTCGGTTTGGGCGCCACAGTCTATGTCGAGCGGAATGCAGGAGCGCTGAGTTATTTCTCGGATGATGAATATCGCACAGCTGGCGGAACTATTGTTTATAGTCCGGAAGAGGTCATTAACCGTTCTGATATTGTTCTCAAAGTTGCTCCGCCCACAGAGAGCGAACTGAATTTTCTTCATGATGGGCAAACTCTTTTCTCTGCGTTTCATTTGGCAATTTCCAAACGCAAAACGATCGAAACGCTTCTCAAAAAAAACATTACTGCTATCGCCCATGAACTGATCGAGAATGAACGGGGTGATCTGCCGATTGTCCAGACCATGGCGGAAATTGCCGGACAGATTTCGATTCAAGTCGCAGCGCATTATCTGCAGACACGTGAAGGCGGCCGCGGTGTACTGCTGGGAAGTATTCCGGGTGTTCCTGCTGCTGATGTACTGATTCTTGGCGCAGGAACTGTTGGCCGAACTGCAGCACGTGTGGCTCTTGGTCTTGGGGCAAAAGTGATGATCATCGATAAGAATATCAACCAGTTGCGTGAAGTGGAAAATCTCTTTCAATGGAGAGTCTCTACCGCTGTTTCTGATCAATACAATATCGAATGTGCGGTGCGTGAAGCCGACGTGCTCATCGGAGCCGTTCTTCTGAAAGGCGAGAAGACGCCTCATTTAGTATCCGAAAACTTAGTGAAACAAATGAAACCCGGTTCTGTTATCGTCGACATCTCTATTGACCAAGGCGGATGTGTCGAAACGAGTCGACCAACAACATTGCTGGATCCGACCTATATCATGCATGGTATCGTGCACTATTGTGTTCCGAATACTCCGGCGTCTGTACCGCGCACGGCAACTCTTGGATGGACTAACGTGCTTCTTCCATTCCTGCGTGAGGCGACTGAGCTGGGGATGGAAAAAGTTCTCCGTGCTGATATCGGCCTTTCTAAAGGTGTTTGTACATTTCGTGGACAGTGCACCAATTATGCGGCAGCGAAAGCGTTCGACCTCAAAGGAATAGACATTCAACAACTGCTCAAGTCATCGTCGACTACCAACCGTTAGGAACGAGTATGAACTGGCTTGATCAATACAAATCAAAAGTTGTTGCCGTCGAAGAAGCGGTACGTGTCGTCAAATCAAACGATCGGATTTTTTTAAGCGGCAATGCAGCAACACCTCTTCTTCTGACCAATGCCCTTGCTAAGCGTGCACCGGAACTTTCTCATGTAGAAATAAATCACGTGCTGCTTTTAGGAGACGATCCTCTTTCCAAACCCGATATGGCGGAGCACTTCAGGCATAATTCACTTTTTGTCGGCCCTGGTGACCGGCAGTCCATCGCGGAAGGAATATCGGATTATGTTCCGATCCATCTCTCCCAAATCCCTGCGCTCTTCCGGGATGAGCATATTCCGCTTGATGTTGCTCTGGTTCATCTCTCTCCGCCGGATGCTCATGGATTCATGAGCTTTGGAGTTGAATGTGGCGCATCAAAAGGGGCTGCAGAGAATGCAAAGATCGTCGTAGCGCAAGTCAATGAACGCATGCCGCGCACACTGGGCGATGTTTTTATTCATGTCTCCCGCGTTCACAAAATCGTCGAATGTTCTGTCCCGATTCTTGAATCGAACCTTGCCGGTGCATCGAATAGTGAAGAAAAAATTGCCGACTTCATTGCTCCAATGATCGAAGATGGTGCCACTTTGCAATTAGGAATCGGCGGCATTCCGGATGCTGTGCTGGCACGCATCGAAGGAAAACAACATTTGGGGATACACACAGAAATGGTTTCCGATGGTGTGGTAAAAGCTATTGAAAAAGGAATCATCACTAATCAGAAGAAAACACTTCATCCCGGCAAAGTTGTCGCGACATTCATATTGGGTTCGCAGCAATTGTATGAGTATGTCCACAACAATCCACTCTTCGAGCTTCATCCTTGCGATTATACAAATAATCCATTCATCATTGGACAAAACGATAAGATGATAGGAATCAACTCATGCATCGAAGTTGACATTACTGGACAAATCTGTTCTGATTCCATAGGAACGAAGATCTACAGCGGATTTGGCGGACAAGTAGACTTCGTCCGCGGATGTGCATATTCCAAGGGGGGGAAAGCATTCATTGCATTGCCTTCCACAACGAAGAATGATACAGTCTCTCGGATTGTACCCCAATTAAAACCTGGAGCGGGAGTAGTAACTTCCAGAGCGGATGTTCATTATGTCGTAACCGAATATGGCACAGCTTTCCTTCATGGAAAAAATCTGCGCCAACGCGCAGAAGCTCTCATTGCGATAGCGCATCCTTCATTCCGTCCGCAACTTGAAGAGTACCTGCGGACAATCAGAAAAAGCGATTTAAATGCAGGTGCTTGAATCTAAATTCCTTTCTTCGATGTGAGTGGGGGGAAAAAACGCCATTTCAAATTACATACACTAACATCCCCCGTTTTCCATTCACATATTATTCCCATTTTTAGCAAAAAATTCCAATCCTCGAGATAAATTGATGAGTTACACAACATAAGCGCTATTAATACGCTTAAATAACAAACACTTCGCTTGATTTTTTGGTACAATCATTGCCAATTATTTAATGTTTATGTTTTAAAAATGAATTAACGAGCGTGTTTAAATAAGGAGTTTGTGAAAGCTTGATAATCAAGGTATGATTTGTCACCTTATGCGTGCCTTTGTCTATATTCATGTTTGTGAAGAAAGAATTCAGGTTGTTACCATTGAAAAAAAAATCGATACAGAAACCTAAGCATTCCCCAAATATTCATTTCTTAATCATCATAATAGTAAGCGTATTACTCCCATGGATCGTTTCAGCACAGACTGTGGATGATTGTCTTGCGTGTCATTCAGACAGTACGCTGACGATGGAGAAGAAGGGAAAAACAATTTCCCTGTTCGCGAATCAATCGGTATTAAAAAAATCACCCCATGCAAAACTTGTATGCATCGCCTGCCATGTTGGTTTCGATGCTGGCAATATTCCACACAAAGAAAAAATTGATCCAGTTAATTGTCTTACGTGTCACAAGGATGCTGCGAACAAACATCTCATTCACAGCGCGATATTAAAATCAAAAACAAGCGATCCAGAACTTGTCGCTTCATGTAAACAGTGTCACGGTACACATAACATTCAACGCTCGAAAATAGGAACGACGCGGATGATATCGACCGAATCGGTTGATATCTGTGCGACCTGTCATGAACAACAAGCGCGACATTATCGCCTTTCGGCGCATGGCAAGGCATCGAGCGCTGGACTTACCGGCGCACCTGTTTGCATTTCGTGCCATCGAAGTCAGATCACAGGATTAAAAGGCAGTTCCGATTCTGCGAAAGTGAAACTTACGCAGGAAAAACTTTGCCTCTCATGTCATCTGGATGATCCCAATGTACGTGCGCAAGTTTCTCCGACGGCAGGTTTTATTGCTGCCTATGAAAAAAGTGTTCATGGTTCCGCGCTGCTGAAAGGAAATGCCGCTGTTGCCAACTGCATCGACTGTCATGGCAGCCATGAAATTGAGAAGGGAAAAGAGTCAACGTCGCGTGTAAATCGTGATCGCATTCCGGAGACATGCGGTACTTGTCATGCTTCTATAGCGCACGAGTATCGCGAAAGCATACATGGAACAGCTTCGACAAAAGGAAATAAAGAAGCGCCTGTATGTACAAATTGCCATGGCGAGCACAATATCCTTTCGCCGTCAAATCCACATTCTCCCGTTTCTGCACGCAATGTGTCCGCTCAGGTCTGCGCGCCGTGTCACAGTTCTGTCACCTTAACGGAAAAATATGGACTTGCCGGGGATCGGTTTAAAACATTTTCATCCAGTTTCCATGGTCTTGCAACGAGTTCCGGGAGTACAGAAGTTGCAAATTGTGCAAGTTGCCACGGAGTGCATAACATCAAACCGTCGAGCGATTCCACTTCTTTGGTTTATAAATCCAACCTTGCCACAACCTGCGGTAAATGTCACCCCGGAGCGAATGAACGATTTACTGTAGGTTCCATTCATTCCTCGAATACAAACAAAAATGAAGAACCTGTACTCTATTGGGTGTCATTCCTCTACATTCTCCTTATTGCATCGATTATCGGCGGGATGGTATTACATAACCTGCTTGACTTCTATCGAAAATCAAAACGAAGATTGATGATCAGGTGTGGATTAATACACGAGGAACATTATGGACACACATTATATGTACGAATGACTTTGAATGAACGCATTCAGCATATTTCACTCATGCTCAGTTTCTTTACTCTTGTTTTTACCGGCTTTATGCTTCGGTATCCAGAGGCATTTTGGGTTGTTGCAATCAGAAATCTGAATACAAATGTTTTCGATATGCGCGGTATCGTGCATCGGATTGCCGCAGCAGTGATGGTAACGGCAAGCTTGTACCATCTTTATTATATCTTCTTTGTTCCGCGCGGGAAACAATTGATTCGCGACTTGTTACCGACTAGGAATGATATTAACGATGCGATTGCTGTGCTTAAGTACAATCTTGGCTTTTCACCGATCAAACCACAATTTGACAGGTTCAGTTATATCGAGAAGGGTGAATATTGGGCGCTGGTATGGGGTACCTTGGTGATGAGTGTAACTGGTGTAATTTTATGGTTTGATAATACGTTTATGGGTTTATTGACCAAGCTTGGATGGGATGTTGCGCGTGCGGTGCATTTCTACGAAGCCTGGTTGGCCTTTCTTGCTATCCTTGCTTGGCATGTTTATTTTGTCATCTTTAATCCGGATATGTATCCAATGAATCTTGCCTGGCTCAAAGGTTCATTGACAGAATCGGAAATGGCAGAAGAGCATCCGAAGGAGCTCGCTGAATTGAAACGCAAAACATTGGATCAAGACAAGAAAATGATTTCCGTAACTGCCGATGAGGAAGAAGATGCGGAAAGTAATTCAGATCAGAAATCATCATAACACTGCAACCAGCATGGTTACAATTAGAGAATTGTTGTATGAAAAAATTATTTCCTGAATCATTCTACAATCCCATTACACTCATCGGGGCGGCAATTGCTTCCGTGAGCTTTGGATTGATAGTGTTTCTTGCAGTGCTTGATGCATTAGCAGCAGAGCAAAAACCGTATATGGGTATTATTACTTTTATTTTGTTGCCCATCATTCTTATCGGGGGACTTTTGCTGATTGCATTCGGCGTGACAAGAGAACATCGGCGAAAAAAAAAGGGATTTGCAACCGAACATCGCTTGCCGCGCATCGACTTGAATGATTCCAAACAACGAACAGCGTTCGTAACGATTTCTCTCGTGAGTCTTCTTCTTTTGGGATTCAGCGCTTTTGGGAGTTTCAAAGCCTATGAGTACACTGATTCCGATCAATTCTGCGGAACCATGTGTCATAAGGTTATGCATCCGGAATATACAGCATATCAATATTCACCTCATGCGAGGGTCGGTTGTGCACAATGTCATATTGGTCCCGGAGCCGGATGGTTTGTGCGTTCAAAACTCTCTGGTGCCTATCAAGTGTATTCTGTGCTCTTCAACAAATATCCACGACCTATTCCCACGCCGATCGAAAATTTACGTCCAGCCCAGCAAACCTGTGAGCAGTGCCATTGGCCCAAGCATTTCTTTAGCGAGAAATTTCTACACAACACATACTATCTTTCTGATGAAAAGAACAGCAAGTGGACGCTTGATCTCCTCGTCCGCATTGGCGGAGGAAATATTGAAGCTGGCCCAACATCGGGAATCCATTGGCACATGAATATTGGGAATGAAGTAATGTATGTCCCAACCGATTCCCAACGGCAAGTGATTCCGTGGGTTCGTGCGAAAGACCCCAATAGCAAAGTCACGGTCTATCGATCGACTGATCAACCGATAAGTGATTCAGCGGTAGCGCAAAAAGAAATGCGGCGGATGGATTGCATCGATTGCCACAATCGTCCAACGCATATTTATCATCCTCCAGCACGATCTGTGAATCATGTAATGTCTCTTGGCTGGATCGATCCCGAACTTCCGGGCATTAAAAGTCTGGCCGTCAAAGCACTTGAACAATCGTACACATCAGAGAAGCAAGCTGGAGATGGAATTAAACAGACGATCAAAGAATTTTACACACTCAACCATCCTGATATTGCACGGGCTAAAGAAGAAAATATTGATCGTGCCGTTGAAGAGGTCCAAAAAATATATTCGCGGAATTATTTTCCAGAAATGAATGTATCTTGGAAGCGATTTAATGATAACGTTGGGCATTTGTATTATCCCGGTTGTTTCCGCTGTCATGATGGAAAACATGTTTCTGATGACGGAAAAGTGTTGTCGCGGGATTGCAATGTTTGTCATACAATCCTTTCCCAGCAATTCGAGAAAAAAGGCTTACGAATATCATTGAACGGTGTTGAGTATCAACATCCGGTTGATATAGGAAATGCGTGGAAAGAAATGAACTGCAGTGATTGTCATAATGCTCAATAGAGAGTAATTCTTCTATGAATCAAATACCTGAGATTCCAGAGAATAAAAGTAAAAGAGATTTCCTCCAATGGATTCTGGCTGGCGGTGTCACAGCTTTTTTAGGAGCCGTATTGTATCCCATTTTTGCTTACCTTAATCCGCCGAAACAGGCAGAGGTCGAGGTCTCGAGTGTCAAAGCGGGGAAGCTCAGTGAAATGGAAAAGGAGAGCGGAAAGATTGTCAAGTTCGGCACAAAACCAGTGATTTTAATCCGGACCGCCAACGATGAAGTACGTGCATTTTCCGCAACTTGCACGCATCTCGATTGCACTGTGCAATTCCGGAAAGATTTCGGTATGATTTGGTGTGCGTGTCATAATGGTAAGTATGATCTCAACGGAAGAAATATCTCTGGCCCACCGCCGCGACCTCTCGATGAGTTCAGAGTAGTGGTACAGGGCGATGAAATTCTTATTTCTAAAAAAACATGAAAAAACTCCTACAACGAATCTATTCGTGGATTGACGAGCGAGTCGAGCTTCAGGGACTCGTGGAATACATGGGAAAAAAATATGTTCCTGTGCATCGCCATTCCATCTGGTACTATTTTGGAGGAGTTTCGTTGTTCCTCTTTATTATTCAGGTCGTCACAGGCATCCTTCTGCTTCTCTATTATAAAAGCGGGGAAGAGCTTGCATTCGAAAGTATCAACTTTATCATGTCAAAGGTGCAATTCGGCTGGCTCATTCGTTCAATCCATAGCTGGACTGCAAACTTATTTATTCTCTCGGCGATGATTCATATGTTCAGTGTTTTTTTTGAAAAAGCGTACCGTAAGCCACGCGAAATTACGTGGGTAACAGGAATGTTCATGTTCTTCCTTGCGTTGGGCTTCGGATTCAGCGGGTATCTCCTTCCCTGGAATGAACTCGCATTCTTTGCTACAAAAGTCGGCACCGATATTGCAGGTGTTGTTCCCATCATTGGCAAGCCATTAATGATCTTTCTCCGAGGCGGAGACGAGGTGACCGGAGCAACGCTCTCACGGTTCTTTGGTTTCCATGTGGCTGTGTTGCCTGGACTCTTCACCGTATTTCTCAGTATTCATCTTCTCCTCGTGCAACGACAGGGAATGAGCGAACCATTGGATATCAAAAAAGAGACTGAACAAAAGACGATGCCCTTCTTCCCTAATTTTATTTTACGGGATATCACCCTGTGGCTTCTTGTGCTCAATCTTCTCGCAATTCTTGCAGTTTTTTTTCCGTGGGAGTTAGGAAAGAAAGCTGATGCATTTGCATCTGCACCTGCCGGAATAAAACCCGAATGGTACTTCCTCTATATGTTTCAAACATTGAAATATATCCCAAGCAAATTATGGTTTTTGGATGGTGAAGTCCTGGGTATCCTTCTCTTTGGAATTGCAGGACTTTTGTGGACGATGGTGCCGTTTTGGGATCGCAAGAGTTCGCGGGGAGAACAGAATCGTTTTGTGAATTATCTCGGACTATTCGCTGTCCTATACATCATCATTTTCACGATCATTGGATGGCTCGTATGAAACAGAGAATTTTTCTTTTTGCCGCTATTCTGATAGTCGTCCTTGCCTCCAGAGAAAGTGCTTTTGCGAACGACAAATGTCTTGCGTGTCATCGAATCGCAGAGGACAAACCTTCAGCATTATTTTTACACGATATTCATTATGCCAAGGGAATTACATGTGCCGGATGCCATGGAGGTAATCCCAACGCTGACGAGATCGAGCAGGCGATGGACAAAAAGGCGGGTTTCATCGGAGTGCCGAAAGGAAACGATATTTCCAAGGCATGTGCTGCATGCCATTCTTCTTCTGAAAAGATGAAATCGTTTGGTTCATCTCTTCCAACAAATCAATGGGAGATCCTGCAAGCGAGTGTACACGCGAAGCTTTCACTAAAAGGAAAAGAACACATTGCGCAGTGTGTTACTTGCCACAATTCACATGGGATTGTCTCGGTGAAAAATCCAGCTTCTCCAGTGTATCCGCTGAATGTAGTAAAGACATGTAGCCGGTGCCATTCTGACATTATGTTGATGCGATCCTATAATCCTTCACTTCCTGTGGATCAATTTGAAAAATACATGACGAGCGTTCATGGCAAGCGCAATGCAAAGGGGGATCCAAAGACTGCTGAATGTGCAAGTTGCCATGGAAGTCATGACATCCGATCTGCAAAGGATGTGAAATCAAAAGTATATGCTTCAAATCTTCCGGGCACCTGTGCGGTCTGCCATAGCGATACAGAATATATGAAGGCGTATAAAATACCGACAGATCAATACAAAAAATATGCAAAGAGCGTTCATGGTATAGCATTGCTTCAAAAGCATGACGCAGGAGCTCCAGCATGCAACAGTTGTCATGGAAATCATGGTGCAGCGCCTCCGGGTGTGGAATCGGTCTCAAAAGTGTGCGGCACATGTCATGCACTCAACGCAGATCTTTTTTCATCAAGTCCTCATAAGAAAGCGTTTGATCAGCGCAAGCTTCCTGAGTGCGAAACATGTCACAGCAATCACGAAATTATTGCTGCGACCGATCAGTTATTAGGTGTTGCACCAGAAGCTATTTGCAGTCATTGTCACAATGAGACTCAAAACGTCAAAGGGTATCGAGTGGCAAAGAAGATGCGTGGATTGATCGACAGTCTGGAAGCAGTGGAGAAAAGGGATCAAGAATTGGTATACGAAGCTGAACAGAAAGGAATGGAAATCAGCGAGGCGAAGTTTAGGCTCCGGGATGTTCGACAGGCTCGGCTTCAATCACGAACAACGGTTCATGCCTTTAGTGAAGAGAAATTCACGGGAATTATTACTAACGGCTTAAAAATATCTGCTTTCATTGTAGCGGAATCTGAAAGTGCAATCCGTGAATATTATTTTCGAAGAATTGGATTAGCGATTGCAACACTTATCATTACTCTTGTAGCATTGTTTTTATTTCTCTTCGTTCGCCGGTTGGAAAAAAAGCAAAATAAGTAATTGCTGGTTTTGAATTTCTATTTTCGAGTGTGTTTTGAGTTTTCTTATTTTTTCATTGTACTTTCCCAAGTATTGGAATTCAACGATAAAATCGAACAATCGTTGAATAATTCACCAAGTGAAAATACATTAGACCGTCATTATTCGCTTGTTTTAATGGTATATAATTAATACATTTTCGGTATGTATATTGATCAAGAATGCGTGGATTATTTAAGCATTAAAAGACAAAAAAAGATGAAAATTATAACAATGTGGAGAAGAGAACCCTATGAAAACCATTAAATTTTTCTTGATCATCTTCCTTGTTGTTCCTTTTATGTTAAACGCTCAAAACAAGTATGTTGGCGTCAAGATGTGCAAGGTCTGTCACCAGTCAGAGAAGCAAGGAAAACAGTTTGATATCTGGCAAAAGAGCAAGCATGCAGAAGCATTTAAAACCTTGTTATCAGATACCGCGAATGCAATTGCGAAAGCGAAAGGATTGAAGAAAACTGCTGCGGAATCTCCGGAATGTCTTGAATGTCATGCAATTACAGCTGATACAAAGTTGATGGCTGATGGTGTTCAATGTGAAATGTGCCACGGTGCAGGTTCCTCTTATAAAAACATGGCGATTATGAAAGATGCAATGAAGGCTGAGGCAGCTGGTTTAGTCATCTACAAAGATAAAGCGGCAATCGAAAAGAAGTGCAAGACATGCCATAATGAAAAGAGTCCGTTCTATAAGACATTCAAATTTGAGGAAATGTGGGCGAAAATTAAACATCCAATTCCAAAAGGATAACATCTTATCTCGATTGAGCGCCTTGATTACCCCCGCAAAGTGGAGCCAAAAAGGCGTTCAGCATTCAAACTTAATTGAAATATCATTTAATCGCTTTACTAAAACATACATGGGCGATGAACAATGAAACATCTGATACCGCAAGGCAATTTTACGCTCGCAACTGTGCTTGGAGTGTTCCTCTGTATTATAAACACTGAAGCATCAGCTCAATTTTTTCAATTGCATCTTGTTTCGTCTGCATATGCATGGCAACGGCAAGATACAGTGGGTCAATCCTCTCATCACCTCTTTGGATATCAAACAGCACAACTTACGCTTACGGATGAAAATCTTTCTTTCCACACCTATATGCAGGGGTTCAATGATTTTGACGGTCCGTTGAAGAATAAAGGCACGCTCCGATTTTACAATTTCTATGTAAAGTATGCGAATTTCCTGGATATGGTTGATGTGAGTTTTGGACGTCAGATGATTTTTGCAGGCGTCGGAAATGGAACGATTGACGGCGGTATGTTGTCGTCTCGATTCTTTGATTCACGTCTGAAATTGATTGGATATTACGGTGCACTTCCAATCGCAAACGGACAACTGAAGATGGTTGACGATCAGGCTCATAATAATATGCTTGGTGCACAAGTCGTTGGATCACCAGCAAGCTTCGCCAAACTTTCACTCAGTTATATGAGAAAGCTCATTCAACCGGAAACATATTGGATGACACGAGCTTCGGATTCTCTGGGTGCTGTGCAAAGTGTCGAGATCACCCCTGAAGCAGAATCGGAGCAATATCTCAGTGGAGATGTTAATATAGATTACGATATTGTTTCAGCATATGCCCGTACGGATGCTGATTTGAATCTGGAAAAAATCTCACGAGTACAGCTTTTCACGCGTGTAAAAGTGATGGAACCCTTGGCACTCACAGGTGAATATATTCATCGAGAACCCCGCCTATCGTACAAGTCCATTTTCTGGGTCTTCACATACAATGCAATAAGTGAATATGATCTCGGTGCCGAATATACGATTTGTAAGGATTGGCAAGTTTTCGGAAGATTTGGAAATGTCTCCTATGGGGATGAAAATTCTAACCGCGTAACATTCGGCGGGAATATGAAGTACGCTTCGGCAAGTTTCAGTTGGAATACCGGTTATGCAGGAGAATTATCAGCTCTTTCTGCAAATGCCGGTTATCCGCTTTTTGACAATAAGCTTACACCAACCATTATGGCTGGATATGCTTTATACAAGTTGAGCGAAAACTCACCTCAATCAGATGCAATGAGCCTTGGTGTGGGCGCAGTGTATCGACCGGTCCCACTGCTATCGCTTGATATGCAAGTACAATGGCTTCGAAATAATGTCTACAATAATGATGTGCGCCTCTTTTTCCGGGCTAGTTATTTTTTGAGCGACCAATTGAACTTATTCTGAGACTACCATGCCTACAACAAATACAAATCTAACAAGAACACTCAAGCATGGATTTCTTTTCGTCAGCACAGCATTGTTGTTGATTCTTACATTCCTAGGCGCAATGACATCGCGCAGGTCAACAGCTGACGATACGAAAATACGACGGATCAAATTTTCGCACGAATTCCATGTGAAAGAAGCTGGTGTTGCTTGTGTCGACTGCCATACTGATGCATCAAAAAGCATTAAATCTGCTGACAATCTTCTTGCAAAGCAGGAATCATGCCGGAGTTGTCATGAAGATCAATTGACCAACAACTGCACTTATTGTCATACGAGTGCCGACTCTGCGAAATATACCGCAACTCCAAGTCCCGTGCGTGATTTGGTGTTTTCTCATCAACAACACGTGGAGAGCCAAAAAGTATCTTGCGAAACCTGTCACACAGTGTTGGAAAAGGCAGGCGCAGCAACTGGAAACTTAGTGCCGGCAATGACAACCTGTACGACATGTCACAATGGCGTTAAAGTAACTTCTTCTTGTGAAACGTGCCATACAAATTTTGCAACGTTACGGCCAAAAGATCATAACCAAACTGATTTTGTCCATGAACACAAGCGTACTGCACGAATGGCTGATGCAAAATGCGGCACATGCCACTCGCAAGAAACTTGTATCGATTGCCATAATGGGTCGGATCTTGTAAGAGTAAATGTACCGGGCCGCGATTTAGTTTCGCAGCAATCACCGAGATTGACTGCAAATGATCGTGGTCAGGGAATGAGGCTCACAAAAGTCCATGATCTGAATTTTAGGTTTACTCATGGAATCGCTGTGAAAAATAAAAGTATAGAATGTCAGACGTGTCATAACGAAACAGAGTTTTGCTCAACGTGCCATGAAGCTGGCGGCAACGTGAATAAAGGGTCGTTTAAGCCATCCTCTCATACAGAATCTGGTTTTACCACGTTTGGTGTTGGCAGCGGCGGTGGTGAGCATGCACGTCAGGCAAGGCGAGATATTGAATCATGTGCAATGTGTCATTCCTCCGACGGCGCAGATCCGGTCTGTATTCGATGTCACACTGATGCGGACGGTATAAAAGGAACGGATCCGCGCACACATGACCGTGGATTTATGGCAACAAATCATGGAATATGGCATACAGATGCAGGAGCAAATTGTTATGTGTGCCATACGGATTATAACGCAAATCCAAGCGGTCGCAAAGGCCAAAAATTCTGTGGATATTGCCACCGATAAATGGATGGAGTGATTATGAAGAGACAATACCAAATTCTTGTTCTGACAATTCTTGCGCTATCAGTACTTTGTATCTCATGCAGTGATTTGAAAAAGGATACTTCGTCACTGACAAGCCCTGTTTCCAAGAATTATAGCCCTTATAACTGTAATTCATGTCATGGCAATGAAACGAACGCAGCTCCGCCGAAAGACCTTGAAGGTAATACATCAATCTCGGCACCGGGAGTTGGTGCACATCAATCTCACCTTCTTGCAAGTCATTCTATCGGCGCAGCAGTCGCATGTAATGAATGTCATGTAGTACCTGCAGTTTATGACGTGCCCGGTCATCTCGATTCAACGCCAGGTGCAGAAGTTGTTTTTTATGGAGCGGTGAGTACAGCTCGATTCAGCCATATCGCTGGCGCGGATACGGCAGCAAGATACTCGAACGCAACTTTGCACTGTGCAAATACATATTGTCATGGATATTTTCCTAATGGAAATAGAGTGTCACCTGTATGGACGGATGAATCAGGTCAGTACCGAGCGTGTGGTTCATGTCATGGTGATCCAACAAAATCTACAACAGGGGAACGCGCCTTACCAAAAACACGGCTCAATGGTGGTTCCCATTTAAGCGTACAGGATAATGCCAATATCCTGCAATGTTATAGATGTCATCCCAGTGCCATCGATGCAAATTATAATTTGAATTTATCGAAGCACATAAACGGTAAAGTAGATTTCTGATGAATATGAAATGATAGATGGAATTGAAACAGACAGATGTTGTCGAGAAGAAATTAAACGGTAAACAAAAAATTAATATAAAGGATTACGCACATGGGATATCGTGTAGTACATTTTCTTACAGGATTTAGTGTCCTGTCTCTCCTTTTCTTCGTCGGGTGTGAAGGACCTGCCGGCCCTCAAGGTCCCCAGGGTGATAAGGGACAGAACGGACAAAACATTCTTACTGCATATAATTTAGAAGGGTTTAAAGATAGTATACAATGTGCTATGTGCCATGATTCAGATACGGATACGTCATTTCACGTTCTTGCAAAAGAAGTACAATATGATATGTCTGGTCATCGCGAACTCGGCAACTACGATCGCAATACAAATCAATGCGCTGGCTGTCATACGAACGAAGGTTTCTACGAGAGATATAGAAATGGTTTTGCAAACGAAACATTTTCACCAAATTCACCTTCTGGGCCAATAGTAAGTCAGACATATGCCAATTCTTCACCGGTTGGCTGTTTTACGTGCCATTTACCACATAGGCGCGGTAATTTCACTGTTCGTGATTCCGGAGCTGTGAATATTTTCACGCTCGTAGCCGGCCAGACGACAAAACAGTGGAACAGCACACCAGCGTCTAACTTATGTGTTAAATGTCATCAACCGCGCATGACCTCCACACCATTAACATCAAGCACTAAATCATGGCAGCCCAATGCGGCTCAAACAGCAATAACCGATACTGCAAAAATCACAACTGCTCGTTATAACAACCATGTCTCTGGTGAAAATGTACAGAATCTGCTTGGTTTTGGTGGAGTTGAATTTTCTGGTTATACGTATTCGAATTCCGGCCACACTTCACTCATAAACAGTGGATTACTTGGCTGTGAAAATTGTCATATGGCAACACCAATTGGTAATAAAGGCGGCGGACATACATTTAAGATCGGTTATGTTGCTGAAGGAGCAACAACCGAATCATTCAATTTTGCTGGTTGTAATGTAACGGGTTGTCACGGCAGCGGCGGTGTAACTACCGGGGCATCGGATGCTCATTGGACGAAAGTCCGCAATGAAATTACCGGTAAGAGAGCCCAACTTGCTCAATTGTTGATGGATACTACTATTTCAGCTAAATGGGGCCCTGTCCGTAAGCTTAATGGTAAAGCTTTTCCATTTGTTGGATGGAATTTTAGTGCCTCTGGTGATACCATCTATTATTCACTTGCGGGTAAAGCAAGTGGAACAGTGTATTACGATAATGCAGGAAATGCATATTCTTCAGCTGCCGACTTCGGAACATTGCAAGTGGTCCCTGCATCAAAAGCTGGTGCGATTTGGAACTTGCAGCAAGTTCTTTATGATCCAAGCCTTGGTGTCCATAACTATAAATATGTAAAGGCTCTTTTAGATGCTTCAATTGCGGAACTCAACAAATAAGAAGTAAATATAAAACTTATAAAGTTATCAACTACTCTTAAATTATGTGCGGGAGTAATTCTCCCGCACATTTGTTTTTCAGTCAAATCCCTTCTTAAGTGAAACCTTCATCTTCAATTCTGTGTTGTATTTCGAGGAGTGATTGTTTATAATCGTATATATTCAATAAAAGGAATATACAATGATCGGTACTGTTGTCATATGGATCGCATTTGTGGCGGCGCTTACATCGGCGTATTTTTATTATGCGTCGGTCAACAAGCATCAAAATCTCTTAAAAGCACGCAGCGGATTCTTTGTTTCGGTCGCCAGTGTAATATTGGCTTCTATTCTGTTGATGCTCTACATCCTCCAATATCGGTTTGAGTACGCGTACGTATCAAATTATAGTTCTCGCGATTTACCAACAGCGTTACTGATCACAACTTTCTGGGCAGGACAGGAAGGGAGCTTTTTATTATGGGCATTATTTGCCGTGATCATCGGTATTTTTCTTCAGCGATACAGCCGACACAAAGGGATGGAGGCGGAAGTGATGGCGGTATACTCTCTTGTGATAGCTTTCCTTATCCTGTTGATCTCTATAAAATCTCCATTTCAATATCTTTGGGAAGCTCATCCGAAAGAGGTACAACCAGGGTTCATTCCTCAAGATGGACGAGGTCTCAATCCGCTTTTACAAAATTTTTGGATGATAATTCATCCGCCGGTGCTTTTCATCGGATTTGCATCATTGGCAGTTCCGTTTGTCCTCGCTGTGGCAGCTCTTTGGCAGAAGAAGTACAATGAATGGATTCGCTCAGCACTCCCGTGGGTGCTTTTTAGCGGATTATCACTTGGCTCCGGACTTATGCTTGGGGGCTATTGGGCATATGGTGTGCTTGGCTGGGGTGGATGGTGGGGCTGGGATCCGGTAGAAAACTCATCGCTCATTCCATGGATCGTTGCCATCATCCTTGTGCATACGATGCTCATTCAGATGCTAACCGGTAGACTTGTACGGACAAATTTTATTCTTGCAGTTTTAGCGTACCTGTTGATCATCTACAGCACGTTTCTGACACGCAGCGGAGTTCTCGCAAATGCTTCCGTCCATTCGTTCGTAGATCCTGGTTCGCTTGCTTATACTCTCCTGGTTGCATGGCTGGTGCTCATTGCCATTGGTGGTTTTGGAATGATAATTTTACGGCGGAAGGATCTGAACAATCAAATACTGCCCAGCGCTTTAATGACACGTGAGTCCATCCTGTCCATCGCCACGATTGTGCTGGGCGTTTGTGCGGCGATTATTCTGTTTGGAACAAGCAAACCGTTGTTTTCTGGTTCCGTCGTTGAACCTGCTTTCTATGACCGCACGACTCTTCCTCTTGCGGCGTTGATGACATTGTTACTGGGATTCAGTCTGCGGACTAAATGGAATCAAGAGGATCGACAACTACTTTTCAAGCGTCTCATTGTTCCTGGTGCTTTCTCTGTTTTTGTTCTCGCTGTTCTTGTCTTTTTAGGCCTGCATGATGTGTTTGCAATACTACTTGTTTTGACATCACTCTTCGCATTTTTTATCAGTATCGATCAAGGATTTCGATTGGCAAAGGAACAACCGCTTTTTATCGGCGGCGCGCTTGCACACACAGGATTAGCCATTCTGTTCATTGGCATTATCGCTTCCGGGCGTTATGGACAGAAACAATCCGTTGCACTTCCTCTCAATCAGTCTCAATTGGTTTTCGGGTATGAGTTGACGTATGGTGGCACACTGCCAACAGAAGATGGTAAAACAAAATATATTGTCTATGTGGATCAAAACGGAAAGCGTAAAATCCTTGAACCGGTCATGTTTGAAAGTGTCTACAACAATAGCCTCATGCGCAATCCAGACTATAGTAGTTACTGGACAAAGGATTTTTACATTGAACCGGTCTCTCTCGAACAGAACAACACAGAACAACAAAACATTGTCGATTTACCAAAAGGGGAAGCTATTCCCTATGGTCCCATGACGATCACATTCCATAGATTTGATCTTTCCTCTCATGACAAAGGCGAAATGATGGGAGGCAGCAATGATGCAATGACTATCGGTGTTGTGCTTGAGGTGAAAACAGAAAAAGATAGTCAAACCGTTGTACCAGTAACAACGTATACTGCGAAGGGCGCAATGGAAATGAAAACTGCATATTTACAGAATAGTCATATTGGGTTCCAACTTGTAACGATGAATATAGGAACAGGCAAAGGAGAGAAATCCCATGTGCACATCAATGTCGTCGGAGTGGGGGGAAATCATGGAATGGGCCAGAAGCCTGAAACACTCATTGCTGAAGTGAGCGTGAAACCGTTTATGAATTTCGTATGGATTGCTGCTGTGTTGATTGTAAGCGGTTTGACAGTGGCGATGGTGCGACGGTTGAAGCCGAATAACATCTGAAGAAACCCTGAGAGGTTTCACAACGTACAGCATAATTACAGCATACAAGAATATTCCTCCTCCCATAACACAACGGGCGGCACAAATGCCGCCCGTTCAAATTCGTCCCTTCAATATTGCTGTTAAACAAATACTATCAGGATTTATTCTTCTGTTGTTTGAATGATATTTTCTTTGAGATAGATAAATTTATTTGCTTGGTTCATTACAAGCATATCTTTGGGAACAATTTTTATCAATCCACGATTCTGAGAATTATCCAGCATCAAATTCAAAACAAAGTGTACTTTAAAGTACATAACTGATTCGGTACTCTTTGCCTTTATTGCCTCGTTTCGCGCGACAGTCCATTTGAAATCGGGATCGAATTTCAAATAGATACGAGATTGTCGATAACCACCCTGAATACTATCCGATAGACCAACATAAGGATTTTTCGGAATGACGCAACTGGTTGTCGGGATTTCGTATGGCGCTTCAACTCGTGTCGGGGATTTCACAGAATACACTCCCGCATCGGCATCGTACTGTAAGAGTGTTGCCTTGAACCATACACCAAACACTCTTCGTTCCAGCTTTGCGTCCTTGATATGTCCGTTCAGTTTATCCATAAATGTTTGCCGTGCTTTCGACGTGCGCGCATGGAATTCCGATGTTGTTTCGAACTCATTACGATTTCCAGTTTCCTTGATAAGCTGGTCGGTTGCCTCTCTCAAATAAGTCCACTCATCTTTCAGAATGAGGGAAAACAACTCAGGTGTAAGATCATCGTCTTGAAATGCCGGTTGTTGTGCTTCTGCCAGCTGCACAGTGGCTGTGAGTAAAACCAAAAGAGAAAATATGACGGTGATATTCTTCTTCATACTACATCCTTTCAAAAAGTACATTGAACATGATCTATCGCATCGACATAATATTCGTAAGGAGCGTTTTCGCAATCTCATGCGCATTGTGTATACAGTCACCTACCGAAATGCCGCCGCGATAATTTCCGGCAAGCACGATGCCCGGAAGGGATTCTTCAAACTGCGCTAATACATCTATTTTGTGCTGGTAACCGATTTCGTACTGTGGAATCGACTTCTGCCAGCGTGTTAGATGTAAATATACAGGATTTCCGGAAAGTTGCATGATAGATTTAAGTTCATCCAGTGTTGTCTGAATGATGCGTTCATCGCTCAGGGTTGTCAATTCAGGCTGGCGTGCGCCGCCGATAAAGGCATTCAACGCAGCCATTCCTGCCGGTGCACGATGAGCAAAGAGGCAGGAATTCCATAAACAGCCGAGAATCTTCCTTTTCTCTTTCGATGGAACCAGGAATCCAAAACCATCCAACCGATGTCCGATATTTTCGCGGTTCACCCCCAAAAAGATAGAAACGATAGGTGAGTAGTAAATGGAAGATAGCACGTGTGCTGTATCCACAGACAGCGATTTAATGAGGGGGAAAGCGTCGTATGCGGGGATGGCGAACACAACACTATCGGCTTCCATTTCTGTTTCTTGATCGTTATGAAGATATTCAACAAGATAGCGGCGTGCATCGGGTTCGTTCGATGGTTCGTTGCGTGCGGTTGTCAAATTGCGGATGTTGGTGACTTTTGCATTGAGAATAACAGACTTGCCAAGTGAAGTGGCAATGGCATGCGGAAGCGTTTGCATTCCACTAACAAATGAAAAGGTCTCTGCGCGGTCTTTCGCTTTCTCGGGTCTCTGTTTTCTTTCCTGTGCACCCTTAATCATTCCTTTGACAAGTCCGCCGTACTTTTCTTCCAACGCGTAGAGTTTGGGAAAAGCGGAACGCACACTGAGTTGTTCCGGCTTTCCAGCAAAGACTCCGGCAACAAATGGATCGATAGCATAGTCAAGGAAATCCCGTCCCAATCGTCGCTCCACGAATTCAGCAATGCTTTCTTCTTTTGTCGCTCTTCCGATGAAGGGCTCTTTCAACACTCGGAATTTTGCAGCGGGAGAAAAGAGTTTTGTCGAAAGGAACGATCCGGGTCCAAGCGGCATGGAATGTAAAATACCATCCCGGAGAATGTACCGATTCTTGCCTTCAGGATTAGCATATACAAATTCCGATTCTAACTTCAAGTCGGAGACGAGTTCCTTAAAGAGCGGTGTCGTTTCCAATCCGGTGTTTGCGCCTGTCTCGTACAAGAAGCCATGATCCTGCACGGATTTCATCGTTCCACCGACCTCGCTGTCTTTTGCCAGCACGGTTACCTTGACGCTGCTTTTTTTCAACCAATAAGCAATGCAAAGTCCCGTAATACCTTCGCCAATAATGATGACATCTGTTTTCGTTGGACCCATAGATGTTCAAGTATAAACTAAAAAGTGATAAGTAAAAAGTATAACAAACATGTGTTTGAGATTTTTGTTCTTAAGGCTTGTTTAAGATTTGTTCTTTGCGATTTGAGATTTACTCCAAGGACAAAGTGTTGGTATTGGTCGATCTATGCGATTTTTCCAGAGTGTCTCGCACGTGTTAGGCTGTACGTCTGATGCAAGTTGTGCTTGAACTAGTTCAGCCAAACATTGGATAAATTTTGGATGATCATTCAATGCAGGCGTCAATTCGAATTGTTGAACGCCATGCGCCACCGCGTGCCTACGCACGTCGATATTGATTTCGTGCAGCATCTCAATATGATCGGTAACGAATGCAACTGGGATGACCAGTAGATGTTTACGGTCTTTACCGGCAAGGTGTTCGACCGTTTCAATGAGTGATGGTTTCAGCCATTTCATTGGTCCGACTTTACTTTGATAACAGAGTGTATGTGGAGAGTTCCACTTTCCGCGTTCTATCGCACACCGTACTGTCTCTTCCACTTGTATTTGGTAGGGATCACCGTGTTTAATGTAATTCACCGGAACACCATGCGCACTAAAAATAAGATCGATGTCTGTCGATGCGATTTTATGAAACCGTGCGAGTGCTGAGTTTATATTTTCCACTAGTGCTTCGATAAACAATGGTTGACTGGGATAACAACAGACAAGCTTTGTCGGGATGACGCATCCTTGTTTCTTCGTTAGGCGTTTCCATTCGTTCATACTTGAAAGCGTTGTTGCTTGTGAGAATTGAGGATAGAGCGGCAGGAGGATTACTTGCTCAAATCCATCTGCTTTAATTTTTTGCACCACTTCATCGGTCATCGGATGCCAATAGCGCATTGCAATGAAGACGCGCGCATCGATGTTCTGCAGCCGCAGTACGGATTCCAAGGCAGACGCTTGATGTTGTGTGAGATCGAGAATCGGAGATTTTCCATCTATTTGCTTGTAATTCTCTGCAACCTTCACTGATCGCCGACTTGAAATAAATTTTGCCAGAGGTCTCCGCGCAAGGAATGCACCAGGGAAATCGATGATGTCAGGATCCATAAAGAGATTGTAGAGAAATGGCTCAATCGCTTCGAGTGTATCCGGTCCGCCAAGCTGAAAGAGGACTACAGCGATTTTTTTATGAAAAGTAAGTTTCGAGTTACCAATCATGAGTTCTTCGATCTCGGTTTCAGTCTATCATCTTTGCAATCTCACATCTCCAATCATGTATGATACTTCACACTTTCTTCCTTCACTGCTTGTACGAATGCTTTCGCATGTTCAACAGGAATATCCGGTAAAATACCATGCCCCAGATTGAAAATATGACCTGAGCCTTTGCCAAACTTTTCTAATATTTTCTTCACGCCTTCACGTATACGTTCCGGAGGTGCATAGAGTATAGTCGGATCGAGATTGCCTTGCAGTGCCGCATAACTGCCCACCATCATTCTTGCTTTGCCGATGTCTATGGACCAATCTAAGCCAACAACATCGCAGCCGATATCGGCAATTGCTTCAAGAGAGTGAGCACAATCTTTGCAAAAGACAATCGTTGGAGCACCGTTGCGCTTGAGCAGTTTTAACACTTGATCGATGTAACGAAGCGAGAACTCACGGAACTCATCCGGAGGAAGTATGCCGCCCCACGTATCGAAGATTTGCACGGCTTGTGCTCCGGCTTCAATCTTCGCGCTCAGATAAGCGGCAACTGAGCGTGCAAGCTTATCGAGCAGCACATGTGCGTCTTTTGGGTGGGAATAAATAAGTTCTTTCAGAGAACGGAAATTCTTCGATCCTTTTCCTTCCACCATATATGTTGCGAGCGTCCATGGTGAGCCGGCAAAACCAATAAGCGGAACACGGTTGTTTAAACTTTTTCGCGTTAAGCGAAGCGCATCCATCACATACTTGAGTTCGCGATTCGGATCCGGTACGCTAAGTTTGTCAATGTCGGCACGTGAACGGATAGGATTGTCAAAGTGCGGTCCGCCTGTGCCTTCCTCTACAAACAATTTCATACCCATTGCTTCCGGTAGAACGAGAATATCGGAGAAAATGATGCACGCATCTACACCAATGATATCGACGGGCTGGATGGATACTTCTGAAGCAAGTTCCGGTGTCTTGCAGAGTGTAAGAAAATCCACTTTTGCGCGGATAGCGCGGTATTCCGGCAAATAACGTCCAGCTTGACGCATCATCCAGACTGGTGTACGTTCGGTAGGTTCTCTTTTACAGGCCCGTAAGAACAAGTCATTGATCATCTTTGTAGATCCTCATTCGGTTTTAAAATTACAAACTGGAGGTTGAAGTGATTTTAAATCCTAGTCCTAAATTTTGACATACCAATTCTATTTTTAATTTATTGAACATAATTTTCTATTGCTTCAACCAACCCTTCGGCTGTAGCTTGCTGAGCGAGAATGGCTACGGTCAATCCGAGCTGCTGCGCGGTTTCTGCTGTTGTTGGACCGATTGCGGCTATTGCTGTATGTGCAAGGACTTCTAAGCCAATCATTTCTGTAAAGTTGAGAATGCTTGAGGGACTAAAAAAGGTTGCAACATCAATTTTGTTTTCGAGGAACATTTGACGAATTCGTTCAAGATTATCCGGTTCCGGAATAATGGTTTGATACACGACAAGTTCATCGACTACCGCACCCATGGAACGGAGCTGCTTTGGCAATTCTTCTCTCGCAATACTGCTTTTCGGAAACAAAATCTTTGCACCCTTGATTTGGTGTGCTTGAAGCATTGTTGTGAGTTCTTCTGCCGATGCATGTTTTGGTGTTGCGAGAACCGAAAAACCGCAAGATTCAAGAGACCTTTTCGTCTTTTCTCCGACAGCAAAAATGTTACGTGTTGCGAGTGTGTCGACTGCTTGTGGACGTATGGAACGAATACGTTCTACAAATTTTATCACTGCATTCTTGCTGGTAAAACAAACACTCGAATATTCTGCTAATTTCCAAATAGTGCGATCGCATGCTTCCCATGACTCAGGATCGCTTATTTCAATAGCTGGGAAACAGATCACAGATGCTTTCCGGGATTCTAGCAGTGAGCGAAGATCAGCGCTTGAATCCTTTGGTCGTGTTATGAGTATGGTTTTACCTGAAAGTGTCAAAATATTCAAGGAGAGGTTGTATGTCTAATTTCGTCTAAAATTTCTTTGCCGCCTCGTTTCAGTAATTCTTCTGCAAGTTCAATTCCTATTTGTTCCGCATCAGCGTGACTTCCACTCCGGCTTCCTTTCACAATGCGCTTCCCATCCAGACTTCCGATCACTGCATCGAGCCGAAGTTCGTTTCCTTGTACCTGTCCGTATGCACCGATAGGAATTTGACAACCGCCTTCGAGATGACGAAGAAGAGACCGCTCGGCAGTCACAGTGAGAGCAGTTGGTAGGTGATGAAGAGTACGAAGGAGTTCTTCAATATGCTTATCACCGTTTCTTATTTCAATAGCCAAAGCTCCTTGACCGACAGCAGGGAGCATGATTTCAAATGGCAGGATTTCTGTTATTCGCTGTGCCCAGCCAAGCCGCGTCACACCAGCTTTGGCGAGAATTATTCCGTCCCAATTTGATTCATCGAGTTTTTTTATCCGTGTGTTGAGATTCCCGCGAATGTCGACAATCTGTACATCCTGCCGCGCGTTGAGCACTTGACATTTACGCCGCAGACTTCCGGTTGCGATAACAGCATGGTGTGGAAGAGTCATGAATAATTGGTTCGGGCTCTTCAGATGACCGATAAAAACGTCGCGTACATCTTCACGTTCCAAGACAGCGCCAATCGCAAGACCTTCAGGAATCGCAGTCGGTACATCCTTGAAACTGTGTACAGCGAGATCAATACATTCGTCTAACAATGCCACTTCAAGCTCTTTCGTGAAGAGCCCTTTATCTCCGATCTTTGCGAGCGGCGCGTCGAGAATCTTATCGCCTGTGGTTTTGATTGTCTGCACATCGATGACGATACCGGGAAAGCGTCTTTCCAAGAGTGTTTTCACATGATGTGTTTGCCAGAGTGCCAGCTCACTGCCGCGTGTACCAATGCGAACATTACTCGGCATGAGAATCTTCCTTGGATGATTTTGCAAGTCCGAATAATTTCTGAATGGCACTCATTTTCTGCAATCGCTCAGTGAGCGATGTCTCCTGTCCATTACGCAGATTAACGATGGGTGCGTGAATGATCTTGTTGATGATGCGTTTCGTGATCAGCTCTACTAATTCACGGTCCTTGGGATTGAAGCGATTGATATTTTTCGCTACTTCTTCCTGTCGGATGGATTCCATGAATTGTGTAAGTGCTGTAATCGTGGGATTCACTTCCAATGATGAGTACCATTGTGTCAATTCGGCCAATACATCGACAATGATCGCATCGACTTTAGGAATTTCTGCTTTCCGATGCTGCAGGTTTTCATTGATCATTGCATTCAAGGTGTCAAGGTCGTACAGAAAAATATTTTCCAATTCCTTGATTTGCGGATCGATATTGCGCGGTACACCGAGATCGATGACACACAACGGTCCATTTCTATTCTTTCGTACTAAACTTTGGATATCGCTCGGTTGTATAATGTAACGGTCGACTTCAACGGATGAGATAACAATGTCAGATTCCGCCAAGGCATCACACCAAGAGTCGAACGGAATTGCAGTGCCATGGACTTTCCGTGCTAGTTGTTCGGCACGCTCCTGCGTACGATTGGTAATAAGGAGTTTTCCGATATTTTTGCCACGCAGATGAGTAGCGGTGAGTTCCGCTGTTTCGCCCGCACCAATAACGAAAGCGGTTTTCTTCTGCAAGTCTTCGAATATTTTTTCTGCCAATTCCACAGCTGCATAACTAAGAGAAACAGCTCCTTCACCGATTTCGGTTTCCGTTCGTGTGCGTTTGCCGACACGGAACGCAAGCTGGAAAAGGCGGTTCATAAAAATGCCGGCAGTCTCGAGCTCTAGAGCGAGGTTGAATCCTTCCTTCACCTGTGCGAGAATCTGTACATCTCCTAACACCATCGAATCAAGGCTTGCCGCAACACGAAAGAGATGCCGTGCTGCATCGCCAGCGGTCATCATAAACATATCGGATGGTTGTACTTTTCCTGCCGCGGACTTCTGTGCAATCAAAAGCTTCTTCAGCACATCCGGCTCGATTGTTCCGTTTTCTGTCAGTACATACAATTCTGTGCGGTTGCATGTGGAGAATAAAACACTCTCGCCGGCACTCAGCGGTTTCAACAACGGCAAGGTGCGGCGAATCTCATCTGAAGAAAACCATAACCGCTCACGGACATCCAGCGGAGCCGTGTGATGTGATATGCCTACACAGAGAAGATTCATGTTAATAACTGATGTTACACAGAATGCAATAAAATATTGCCACGAGCTTCAGCTCGTGGTTTTAATAACTCCAAAAAATCTGGGCTTTAGCCCAAAACGATTCGAAATGTGGCTAAAGCCAATGCTGCCTCATTTTATTTGTCCACGACGTAAACGTCGTGGCTATGAATTAACTTACTTTGCGTAACATCAGTTAGTAAGAAACACACTGAGTTATTGACGATTCCGATTCGATTTTGTCAAACTCTTTCATGAAACAATTCACTGATTGTCTTTAACATATTCTCTGTGATTGATTACCACGAGCTTCAGCTCGTGGTAGAAGAAAAAAGTTGTTTCAGGCTTCAGCCGCATCTATCGAGCACAATACCTTCACCATACTTTTTCAAAAACTCATCACACTCCTCTGCAAATGATTTTTTACGGTGATGCTCTTCTTGGTTTAGAATATACCTTTTGACTGTTTCAACATTCGATTCACTAACGGAAATAGCTATGTATTCGTCCTGCCATTCGAATTTCGTTTTCGTCAAATCGTTTTTATTGATCCAATGAGAAGACTCGCCTTTGAGCAACATTCCAACTTTACTGATCGATTGCTCGGCTCCAAGAGAAATAAGTGCATGAACATGATCACTCACACAATTAATAGTATCTATCCAGATGTTCTTTTCTTTCGCATTCGATTTGAGATGATCCAAAAGAGTTGGCTTGAGACAAGGGACGATGATGCTTTCCTTGTCCTTTGTTGACCAAATGAGATGAACCATAATTCTAATGAATGGCATTTTGTCCTGTGGCTAAAGCCAACTATCTTTCTTGTTTATCTATCCACGACGTGAACGTCGTGGCAATATATTTCTTTGCTCTATACCTTCTCAAATTATCAATTGCCACGAGCTTTCCTGTCCGCCGATTTTTTGGCGGAAGCTCGTGGAAAAAGAAAGAAAGCATTTACGGCTTTAGCCGCAATTATTTGCCATGTAAGCGCCATGTTCTTTATAAATTCATCATAATTTTTGCAAATACTCTTTTAAGATGAATCCCCTTATTCTCATGAATAACATTCTGATCTGTGGCTAAAGCCGACTCTCTTTCTTGTTTATCTATCCACGACGTGAACGTCGTGGCAATAATTATCTCGGTTATTAATCCTTAAAAATTCAAAAAATATTTCATCAGTCTCAATATATCAGCAGTTTACTTAAAATTAAACTGAGCAGTTACGGCGAATCAATAAAACTTGTGGAATCCGCTGAAGAAGATGTTAATAATGGTCATTGAGAAAATGGAAATGAGAAACCCTGCAATGGAAAGTATCATGACTTTCCGTCCTTGAACTCCAAAATATTTATTTGCGATCATCAGAGATCCGTACATAATCCAGACAATGACAGTACCGATGAGTTTCGGGTCGTCATAATGTGCATTCTGATATACGTGGTGGAGCCAGACGATGCCAAAACAAATGGCTACGCCAAGAAGTGCAACGACAAGTTTTATCGCTGTCATGGTCATGCGTTCTAATGATTCGAGCGTAGGAAGTTTTTTATAGATGACGCCAAAACGCGAAGCTTTCATTTCGTGATACAACATTAAATACATGAAGCTGTATGCGCCTGCGATGGTGATAGCAGCATATCCTATTAAAGCACAAGAAACATGAACACCAAAAAGCGGGCTGCGGAGAATTTCCGGTACGACAGGTGTATCTTTGATAAAGAAAGTCGATGCGAGTTGAAAAAAGAACGCGATGTTGAGAATGAAATACCCGGTTTCTTTCCGATGCGAGCGGAGTTCAATGATCCAGTACGTGGCGGTAACCGAAAATGCCAACATGCTGAAAATTTCAAAGACCGTAGTGACAGGCGGATGCTGAAATATGATTGTTCTAACTGCGAGATAAAATACGTGAAATGTCAAGGTGCCAATCAGGAGCGGTGTTTTAGCACGCTTTGCCCAAAGTTGATCGGCGAAAAAAGCTTTGCCGTATGCCCACACGAGTGAAAAGTAAAAAATCGGCAGAATATAATTTAAATAACTGCTCATGAAGATTCCCTTCACAGAGTATTCATGAAAAAGGTAGAGAAATGTTGCTGGAGAAACAAGAAGAGGAGGAAGAACGTAAAGTGATAAAAACAATTTGTGAGACTTTATTCCATCTTACACCACGGGAAAAATAAATGACTATATTTCCCCATCATTCAAACAACAGCATCTGTGGTAAACGGTATTTCACACGCGCCAGGATATAGTTGAGGTCGACCGGATTGTTGACGAAATCGAGGTCATCGCTTTCGATGATGAGGAGTGGACCGAGCTTATATCGGGCAATCCAATCTTCATAGAGCGTATTGAGCTGCTCGAGATAGGAACGCTGGATTCCTTGTTCAAAATCTCGTCCGCGTTTGGAGATTTGCTTCATAAGCGTATCCACATTTGCCCGTAAGTAGATCATGAGATCGGGGGGCTTGAGGTATTCCATCATCACGTGGAAGAGTGAGACATAGTTGGTGTAGTCACGCTCCGTCATTTTTCCAATGTCATAGAGATTGCGTGCAAAGATCTCGGCGTCTTCATAAATAGAACGATCTTGAATCACTGATTCGCTCGATTCGACGATCTCTTTGTGACACTTGAAGCGGTTGGCGAGGAAATAAATTTGCAGGTGGAACGACCAGCGCGACATATCGGAATAGAAATCGGAGAGATAGGGATTATCATCCACCGACTCGAAGTACGGCTTCCATTGGAAATGCTCTCCAAGGAATCGTGACAGCGAAGATTTTCCGGCGCCAATATTACCTGCAACAGTGACGAACAGGGGATGAGAGGGCATGGTGGTTTTGTATGATGGAGTGAATGTCAGAAGCAATCAAGGGAGGATGCTGAGTACATCCGCCCCTGATACAGTATTAAAATGATGCTACCGCATCATTCACATTCTTGTGAAGATCGAATACCTTCAGCAATTTTGTCACCTCCAGTAGATGTTCGACTTTCTTTGATGCACGCGCGAGTTTCAAATCGCCGCCGGAGTGGCGCAGTGTTGTTAATCCGCCGATGAGCATGCCAAGTCCGGAGCTATTGATGAAGACAACCGTTTTGAGATCGATGACGACGTTCTTCTTATCTTCGGTGATAAGCTTGTGCAAATAGTCGTTCAAGGCAGATACATCAGGGCCGCCTATGACATTACCGTCCAGTTCGATGACTGTAATGCCTTTGATCTCTTTCGTTTTCAATTTCATACACTATCCCTTCTCCTATACGGAGGATGAGGCTGTTACTGCTGCCTTCTTGCGATTCTGATAGCGCGTCCAGTCCAACACAAATGCGCTGGCAACATATATGGAAGAATACGTACCGGTTACAATACCGAATGCCATAGTAAACGCAAACCCGCGGTTGACCTCACCGCCAAATATCAATAGGATCACTAACACTAGAAAAATTGTGCCTGATGTTATAATGGTTCTGCTAAGTGTTTCGTTCAAACTTTTATTCATCAGATCTCCCAACGACATAGATCTGAAAAGTTTCTCATTCTCTCTGATTCGGTCAAAGATAACGACTGTGTCGTTCACCGAGACACCGATGAGTGTTAAAAATGCTGCAATGACCTCCTGAGTAATCTCGAGGTTCAACCCTGGGATCAATCCATTCATGATGGAAAGAAACCCAAAGGTTGTCAATACATCATGGAAAATCGATATCGTTGCTCCAAGGCCATAGCGGAATTTAAACCGAAGTCCGATATATACAAGGATGGCGCCGAGAGCCCACAAGACTGCCAAGAGGGCGGAGGTTCGGAGTTCTTTTCCGATTTTCGGTCCTATTTTATCTTCACGGAGAATATCGATTTTATTGCCAGGGAATCCATCGGTCAATGCATTCCTGATCTTTGTGCCGATGGTAGTTCCTTCGGCTTGTTCGCTTGTCCGAATTAAAAGCGTTGATTCTTTACCGTAAGATTTGATTTCGCTTTTGCCGAGTCCCACTTTATCGAGTACGATACGTACATTGGCGATATCTACGCTGGGGCTGAATGCCACAATCATTTCTGTTCCACCCTGGAAATCAATCCCGTAGTTAATACCTTTAAAGATAACGGAAACCAGTCCAATCAATACCATTATGGTTGAAACGACGTACCAGAAAAAACGTTTTCCAATGAAATCAATATGTGTTTTTTTAAACAGTCGCATTGAAAATCCTTTGCATTTGCATGTTTAGTGGAATGACGGATTATCCAAATTTTGGATGATACCCTTTATCCATCATAATGTTCATAATTACGTGGGTGATGACAATTGCGCTAAAGAGATTTGCCACCAGGCCAATCATCAGTGTGAGCGCAAATCCTTGCACCCCGCTTGAGCCAAATTGATATAGTACAATACCCGTCAGAAATGAAGTAACGTGGCCGTCAAAAATGGCAGTGAACGCCCTATGATATCCAGTATCAATTGCTAAACGTAAAGTTTTTCCAGTCTCCAATTCTTCACGTACGCGCTCATTCACGAGAACGTTTGCATCTACTGCCATACCGATGGTTAACACAATACCTGCAATACCGGGAAGTGTAAGTGTTGCCTGAAAGCCCGCCATAACACCGAGGATAAAAATAATATTAAAGATCAAGGCAAAATCTGCAACTGCACCGGCGCTATGATAATATACAACCATAAAGAGGACTATGAGAATGAAAGAAATCAAAATCGATGTCAAGCCAGCACGTATTGAATCTTCGCCGAGCGATGGTCCGATGGAACGCTGTTCAATAGTAGTGACTGGTGCCGGCAGTGCGCCCGCTTTTAAAACAATTTCTAATAGACGAGCTTCTGCCGGCGAGTCCATTCCTGTAATCCTTGAGCGTCCGCCTGAGATTTTGGCTTGCACAACCGGTGCAGAGAAAACACCTTTATCCATGATGATCGCAACCCGTTTGCCGATATTGGCTCCGGTAATGCGAGCCCAATCGCGCGCACCTTCGCTGTTCATTTCCATATTAACGATGGAGCGATTATCTTCCGGATCCACGCTTGCTTGCGCATTTGTGACGACGTTGCCGGTTAATTCCGGGGTCTTTTTCACAGGATACAGAAGATAGTATTTCTGTTCGTCCTTGAATGATTGGACTTTTGCAGACCACAAAAACTCAAGATCGGCAGGAATAAGCCGCTGTACTTCTGGCCGTTCGAGCAAACGAACAACGCGATCTCTATCCTTTTCAGCGACATATCCTTCGCCGGAGCCGCGTTGGTCCGGTTTAACATACATAAAGAAAGGATGTTCACGTGCGAATTGTGCTTCCTTCGTCGTATCTGACTCAGGAACTGCAGCGTTGCCTGTGAGTTCGGAAAGAGCATCTTTCCGTTTTTCCGATTCCTTTTTCTGTTGTGTTGATGTGGCAGTTTCCGCCGTCGTGTCGGTTTCTAATTTTCCTGTAAGGAATTTATCAATGGATACCATTACTTTATAAGAAACTTGCGGATCCTTCATCATTCTGAATTCGAGGAGCGCAGTACCATGAAGCAATTGGCTCACTTCGTTTTCATCTTTTACACCCGGCAGTTCGACAATGATACGCCGCCCGCCTTGTTTCTGAATACTGGGTTCCGAAACACCGTATTGATCAACACGGTTTCGCACGATTTCAATGGCGCGGTCAATTGCCTTGCCGGATTCATCCTCCAGCATGCTTTCAATCTTTGCATCATCATCACGCATGCTACCGTAATAACGGCTTAATCGGATACCGCGATCTTGAAATTTTTTCACAAAGCTAGGAATGACAGAAATCTCGTTTGCCACAGTCTCGGCTCGCACCTCTTTAATAATAGTATGGAAGTTGTCATCCTTGTTCTTTGCTACATCATCTAATAATTGGATGAGGTCCACTTCCAACACGACGCGCATTCCACCTTGCAGGTCTAAGCCTAACTTCATACGCTTCATTTTTGCATCGAGTATGTCATCGTGATGCTTTTCTGCATATGCGATGCTGTCTTGGCCGGTGAGCTGGCTAAGTTGCTTGCGATAATTATAGTCTCGGATCGTCGGCCAGAGGAAGTAGATCGCAAGAATGACGAAACAAATGGTAATGATGATTCTAGTAAGTTGATTTCTCACAAATCGTCTCCAAACTTAGAACGTTGGTAATTATTGAAGAAAGCAAAGCGCGATATCACAACTATCGCGCTTCCGAAAGAATACACATTCGTGGTTATTTTTTCGATAAAAAATATAACCTGATATGCCAACAAAGTCAACAAGAAATTCATTGCATATCAGATGATTGTCGGCTATATTTATTAATACTAAAATTACAGGTTTTTTGTTTTGATCAGGAAATAGGAGCGTGTTCTATCATGGCTGTATTAAGCGATATTCGTGAAAAATCTCCAAAATTTATCATTGCTGGTGCGGCAATCATCTTCATCGCCTTAATTATTTTCGATTGGGGCTTCGATGTCTCTGGACGCAAAGGGCGTGGCGGCGCTACCCGTGAAGTGCTTGGCAGTGTGAATGGCAAGGAAGTGAACTATAAACAGTTCAGCGAACTGGTGCGGCGTACAGTTGAAAATCAAAAGAAACAACAAAACAGTGAAGTGGATGCTGAAACCGAACGTCAGATTCGTTCGCAGGTGTGGAACCAAATAGTAGACGAACTGCTGTTTGAGCAGGAAATTGACCGACTCGGCATTGCTGTCTCCAATCAAGAGATACTCGATATTGTGAACGGTCCGAATCCGCCGGAATTTCTGGTACAACAATTTAAAGATTCCACTGGAACTTTCCGGCGGGACGCATACCAAAGTGCCATGAGGGATCCACAAAATAAGCAAGCATGGATTCAAGTAGAAGAAGGGATTCGTCAGGAGCAGAAACGCCGGAAGCTGCAAAGTCTACTGCTGGCAACAACCATTGTCAGCGAAAGCGAAGTGAAGCAGCGCTTCATTGACCGTGACGTGACCATGAATGCGAATTACGTTTTGTTCGACATCAATCGATTGGTGCCGGATTCAGCAGTGACTGTGACTGATAACGACTTGCAGAATCAATATGAGTCTCATCCCGCTGATTTCCAAGCAAAAGCGGCACGAAAAGTAAAGTATGTATACTTTAATCAAAACGCTTCTTCAGAAGATTCAGCAGCGGTTGAGCAGGATGCAAAAAATTATTTAGATCAAGCAAAGTCCGGCGTTATGGACTTCGCAGAACTTGCCAAGACATATTCCGAAATTTCAGTTACCGACGCATTCTTTAAACATGGCGAGTTAAGCAGGCAAAAAGAAGATGCGATTTTTTCTGCAAGGAAAGGCGATATCATTGGCCCCGTGAAGGACAATGACGGAATCCATCTTATTAAAATTCTCGATCAGCGACAGGGAAAATCAGAATACGTTAAGTCTAGCCACATTCTCCTGAATCTCGTAGCAGGACCCGATAGTGTGAAAGTAATCCAGAAGGCGCGTGCACTTCTTGCACAAGCACGCTCTGGCGCCGACTTTGCAAAGCTTGCTCGTGAGAATAGCCAGGATTACGGATCAGCAGTGCAAGGCGGTGAACTGGGCTGGGCATCGAAAGATCGTTATGTGAAACCATTTGCGGATGCAGCATTCAGAACGCGTGTTGGAGATATTGTTGGTCCTGTGCGAACGCAATTCGGTTGGCACATTATTAAAGTAACCGGCAGAGATAAACGCGAAATAAAGATTATTGACCTTGCGCTGAAAGTAAGAGCAAGCGCACAGACAACTGAAACCGCATTTCAGAATGCTCAAGATTTTGGATATTTAGCGAAGGATGAAGGATTCGAGAAAGCTGCGGAGAATAGTAAATATCAGGTCCTCGAAACTCCCGAGTTCCAAAAAACAGGATCAATTCCCGGTATAGGTCAAAATGATGCAGTAATGAATTTTGCGTTTGCCAATAAACTTGGAGTGATCAGCGAACCAATCTATGTGCGAGACGGAGTCATCGTGATAAAAACATCGAACATCCGGGAAGAAAGCGTCCGTCCACTTGAGGAAGTCAAAGGTATCTTAAAATCGATGGCGATAAAGCAGAAAAAAATGGAAAAGATCCGCGAACAGGTAGATGTTTTCTACAAAACGTTAACACCTTCCAGCGACATTATTTCAGCGGCACAATCCAATCCAAATTTAATTGCGCAAAATACCGGTGTATTCAAACCAACTGATGGTCCTTCGGGTGTCGGGCGAGATCAGAAATTCATCGGTATTGCTCTCTCTTTGAAGCAAGGTGAATTATCCAAACCGTTCGAAGGCAATCGCGGTTACTACATCATCCAACTTTTATCGAAGACACCTTTTGATTCAGTGAAGTACAGCTCGGAGCGGGAATCGCTGAGTGCGCAGCTTTTACAAGAGAAGCGCAATCGTGCATTATCGGATTGGCATACCACACTGCGCGAGAAAGCGGATATTGTTGATCATCGGGATAAATTCTTTCGCTAAAATTCTTAATTCTTCGATAAGGCGTCTCGATTCATCGAGACGCCTTTTTTTTAGCACGGACAATGAAAGAGATACTTCACGGAAATAAGAAATCGCTTATTTTCCTTACCGGATTTATGGGAAGCGGGAAGAGTACGATCGGTCCTATTCTTGCCAATACACTTGGGTATGAGTACGTCGATGTTGACCGGTTCATTGAACAGAAGAAACAGAAAGAGATTGTAGAAATTTTTCGTACAGAAGGCGAGAAAGCATTTCGTCTCTTAGAGCGGAACATATTGCATGAGCTTACACAACTCGATCACTCTGTCATCTCTCTCGGAGGCGGCACGATTGCCAACGAAGAGAACTGTCAGATTGTTTCTCAGAATGGAATTCTCATCTATCTCAAACTTTCGCCGGAAGAAATACTTCAGCGTGTGCAGTATCGAAGTGATCGTCCGATGTTGAAGGATGCCGATGGCAATCCGTTGCAAGCACAAGAATTGGAAAAACGTATTCTGGAACTTCTCTCATCTCGAGAACCATTCTATTCGCGCGCCGATGTGATTATTCGCGCTGATAACATGCGCGTTGGAGTGACGGTGGATGAGATTATGAAAAGTATTCGCGGCATGATTGATAAGGAGTAATCCTATGGTTCATCGGCAAATCGATGTTGCACTGGGCGACCGTTCGTACCCTCTTATTGCAGGTACCGATATGCTCTCATCATTCGCTCCTGTATGCCGCCAGCATGGGATTTCGGATACCGTCGTGATCATAACAGATCGGAATGTTGCGCGTCTTCATCTCCAGCCGTTGCTGCGAAATCTTCTTCACCATAAATTTCAGCCTCTGACGATTACAATTCCGGCGGGAGAAACACAAAAAACTCTCACGTGTGCGAATAAACTCTTTACAGAAATGCTGAAGAAAAGAATTCCACGCAATGCGGCTATCATCGCTTTGGGCGGCGGTGTGATTGGCGATCTTGCGGGATTTGTGGCGGCAACTTATCAACGCGGCATGAAGCTGATACAAGTTCCGACAACACTGCTTGCCCAAGTGGATAGTTCTATCGGTGGGAAAGTTGGTGTTAATCATCCATTGGGAAAGAATATGATTGGTGCGTTCCACCAGCCTGTATTTGTGTGGATGGATGCCGATTATCTGAAAACACTGCCAAAGCGCGAAATGATTTGCGGTTTAGGGGAAGTTATCAAATATGGCGTCATACGCGATGCGGAGTTGTTTGCCTACCTTGAATCGCATCTTGAAGAAGTACTGCAGGTTAATGTTGAAGCAGAGATGTATGTGCAAGCGGCATGTGCGGCTATCAAAGCGGAAATTGTTTCGCAGGATGAAAAAGAATCCGGCATCCGCATCATTCTCAATTATGGACACACGATTGGCCATGGATTGGAATCTGCCGGTCGTTACAAACTCCTGAAGCACGGTGAAGCGGTGCTTCTGGGAATGATTGCAGAAGCTTCTATCGCCAAAGAAATGAAATTGTTAGATGCGGATTCTTATGAGCGGCTCGTCTCCCTCATCCGCCGCGCGCCGATGAAGGCGAAACTTTCCTCATTGAAGATGGCAGACATTATAAATGCTGTGAGCCGCGACAAGAAGCGTGTTGCAAAGAAACTTCGCTTCGTTCTACCGACAAAGATTGGCGAAGTGAAGGTCGTGGATGATGTGGATCCGAATCTGATTCAATCAGCGGTGAGAGAAATACTCAAAGCGAAGTAGCAACTCTTCATACCTTCGATGGAGGAGGACGGTACTCATTACAATTTCTACCATGTCATCTTACTGTTTTTTCTTACGTCCTCACCTTCCTTGTTCCGATTCCAATCAGCAGAGGTATGCTTGTCACACAGCCCAATGGGATATTTCACATTAAAGATTTCTGTTGTCTTATTCGGACACCATTCCCGCGCTTTCTTTTTCGTATCCACACAAATCGTATCTGTGATAATGCCTTCCGGCTGAACAAAATACTCGAGCGGCAATCCAATCGCTGGATCTTCATACGTCTTTTGCATAAACCGGCCGAAGATCGGTGCGGCTGCGCGACCGCCCTGACCATTGTAACTTCCTAAGCGAATGCGAGGTTCATCAAATCCAACCCATGCTCCAGCTACCAGTTGTGGGGTAAAACCGACGAACCACGCATCGGCATAATCGTTTGTTGTTCCAGTCTTGCCTGCGCATGGACCGCTGTAATAAGAACGTACTCTTGATCCCGTGCCCCCATTCACTCCGCCTTCCAACAAGTCGGTCATGAGGTAAGCGGTTTCTTTACTCAGTACTTCTTTCTTATTTGGTGAGTTGTCTTCAATCACGTTCCCATCTTTATCTTCGATTCGAAGGATGGCAATAGGCGAAGCAAGCACACCATCGTTACAATACACACCAAATGCAGATGTCAATTCTAACGGTGATACTTCAACAGAACCAAGTGCGATAGACTCGTACGCCGGTACGCGCGATGTGATACCCATTCGGCGCGCGTATTCGGAGACCTGTTTGGCAGGAGCGATTTCAAGAATAACACGCACAGCAACAAGATTTTTGGAGTATTTTAGTCCATCACGCAGTGTATATTTACCGCCGATATCTTTTTCATAATTTTCCGGTGCCCAGCGAGTGCCATCGGGCATTGGGATGGTGACGGGTTGGTTCAATATTTCGTAGCATACCGGATATCCGTTATCAAGTGCTACAGTATAGACGAATGGTTTAAAAGCCGAACCGGGCTGTCGATGAATCTGTGTCACATGATTCAATCCATATTTGAATGTGCGATAATTCCGACCGCCAACCATTGCCTTGATCTGTCCCGTATGCGGGTCGATGACAACAAAGCCTACTTCAAGTGTCTGCGCTGCCTTTTTTATTGAGTCGATGAATGTGCGGCTGCCAAGCAACAGTGCACGAATACTATCATGTATCGCCACATTGTGAGATTTACGGTACGATTCATCATCCCGAATTGCTTTATTGATAACGTCATTCAAGATATCGGGATGTTCTTTCCAATCCCACGTCGAATCGAATGCTGTTTGAAAATCCTTCAGATGATCTTCGATGGCTGAGATCGCATGTCGCTGCATTCGGCTATCGAGCGAAGTATAAATACGCAGACCATCCCGGTAAATATCATAGCCATGTGCTTCGGCTTTTTTCAGAAGCTGCCGGCGGATCCATTCCACAAAGTGCGGTGCAATGCCGGAGCGAAACTCTGATTCGATAGATTCGAGATCAAGCGAATCGGTTCGAACTTGCTTTGCCGTTTCCTCGGTGAAGAATCCTTCTTTCACCATTTGATCGATCACCACATCGCGGCGCGCCAGGGCACGATCGCTGTGTTGAATGGGATCGTAATAATTCGGTCCTTTGAGCATGCCGATGAATAAGGTGTACTCGGGTGGTGTCAACTCGGTGGCAGGTTTGCCAAAGTACGTCTGCGCGGCGGATTCGATACCATAGGCGTTTTTCCCAAAGTAGGCGACATTTAAGTACAGCTCAAGAATTTCATTTTTTGTAAAATTGCGTTCGATTTGTATAGACGTGAGAAATTCACGAATCTTCCTTGTGATCTTGTCAAACATTGATTCACGTTTACTTTGTAGCTTGTACAAATTGCGCGCGAGCTGTTGAGTGATGGTGCTTGCCCCTGCTTGGCGGAAGGTGACGACATTGAGAATCATTTGCCGGATGAACCGAGATAAATTAACGCCCCAATGGTTATAAAAATCTTTGTCTTCCGTTGCAATCAATCCTTTGATCAATCCGGGAGGAAGTTCATCGAGTGAAATGCGCGTTCGGTTCTTATATGCGAACTGATCCAGCACTTCACCGTCGATAGAATAGATTTTTGTAGCAAGCTCCGGTTTTGGATTTTCCAATTGATCAAGGGTTGGCAGCCCTCGAATAATGTACACAGAGTACCATATTGTCAGTATGATAAAAATGAAGATGACGCCATACACAATCAAATGCTTTCGGTCGAAGTACTTTTTATTAAGTTTCATGTGTGTATGCCGGTATTCCGGATCATTGAAATACCGTTCCATCTCTTCCGAACTGAATTTTCGATCAGCCATTATTTATCACTCGATTCACACTACTCAATCAATCTGTATACTTTTTGAGTTCCATTTTTTTGCCGTCGTACACCGCGTATGTGTTTTCAAAAATCCAATCACCAAGATTGATATACACCCCGGTTCCAATTTTTTGACGCGATGAGATATGGTTGTGTCCCATGACGACAAAATCAAATCCATCCTGAAGCTTTTGCGTTGCAAATTCCACCATACCGCTGCTTTCATACGTTCTGTTGCTCGTGTAGCGTCGGCTGGTGCGCGATGACCACCGCGCAATCCATCCGGTCACGTCCGGATGAATGAGGGAAAAGAGGAATATGTTCAATCTGTTGCGAAGAATTTTCTTGAGGATCTTATAACCGATATCGCCTTTCAGTAATCCATCACCGTGATGGATGAGGAACCGTTTCCCGCGAATTTCCGTTTCAATGGGATTGAGGTACACTTCCATACCAAGTTCAGTGCGGAAGTAGTCTTTCACCCAAAAATCGTGATTGCCTGCAGTGAAAAGCACGCGAATACCTCGCTCGGTTGTCTCGGCAAGTTTTGCAAAAAGACGGAAATATTTTTTAGGAACAACCGTTTTGTATTCAAACCAGTAATCGAACAAATCACCAACGATGAATATCTGTTCGGCGTCGTGTTGGATAAAATCCAAAAAACGGATTAGACGCAATTCTCTCTGGCGATCCTCTTCAGGAGAGCCAAGGCCGAGATGAGCGTCGGAGAAGAAATATGTTTTATGCCTTGCCGCTGTTTTTTGCCGCATCCAGGGTTTCGTTGTTTTCATTTCATGGAACCATTCTATTGAATTAGATACAGAAAAATTAAAGGAAAATCAAGAATCGCTTTCCACGTCCTACCTTGCTTCTCGAAACCGATTTCTTTATTATTCAATCGAGAAAATAATGTATGAAAACCACGCGGACATCGTCACGTAAACAACAGCATATAGATATTAGCTTAACCAAGGATATCTCTTTTTGCACTAAGACAGCCGGTTTTGAACGCTGGGATTTTTTACACAATGCCCTGCCTGAATTGAATCTGTCCGATGTTGATCCGTCAACATCGTTCCTGGGAAAGAAAATTGCGTTTCCATTTATCATCTCCAGCATGACCGGTGGTTATGCGGATGCTATAAAAATCAATCGGCAGCTTGCGGAAGTGTGTGCAATCAAAAAGATTGCCATGGGCGTGGGCAGTCAGCGTCAGGCGCTGGAAGATGATCAATATCACCGCTCATTTTCTGTGGTGCGCGAAGTAGCAAGCAATATCCCGGTGTTCGGGAATATTGGCGCGGCAGAAGTGGCAAAGTTACGAGATGCATCACCGATACTTCGTTTGGTTGAGTTGATTCATGCAGATGGGTTTGCCGTCCATCTCAATCCCGTGCAGGAATTACTTCAGCCGGAGGGTGATACAAACTTCCGTGGAGTGCTTGCCGGAATTGAAATGTTGGTGAAAGCAATTCCTGTTCCGCTGATCGTAAAAGAAATCGGTGCAGGTATCTCTGCGGACGTTGCACAGCGACTCATCGATAGCGGAGTAACGATCATCGATGTTGCAGGAGCAGGAGGAACCAGTTGGGCTGGCGTTGAGATCTTAAGAGGAAGGAATAAAGATGGGAAAAGGAAGAAGGAAGAAGTGAGATTGAACTCACAAGAGTTTTGGGATTGGGGAATTCCCACGATAGATGCACTGAGGGGTGTGTGTATAGTAAAGAGTAAATCATCTTGGGTGAAAGTGATATCATCCGGTGGCATTTCCAATGGCATCGACATTGCAAAGTCTTTTGCGTTCGGCGCTGATTATGCTGCTGTTGCACGACCCATTCTAAAGGCGCTCGCAAACGGCGGAGTGAAATCGGTTCTCCGACTTATCGATAAATGGGAATGTGAATTAAAAGGTACAATGTTTTTGACCGGTTCGAGATCCATCGCAGCACTGCAGAAGCAGCAGATGATTCCGAGAGTCTGAGAAAAATTATGAATCCAGAACAAAGGTACGAGCGGCATAAGATAGTCGTAGAGCGGTATCTTCGCGGTTTCATCAACGAACATAAACCACAGACGCTGTACGCTCCGGCGAAATATGTTCTCGCAGCCGGCGGTAAACGAATTCGTCCGGTATTGACATTGCTTGCATGCGAAGCAGTTGGTGGTGTTGCAAGCGATGCGCTGCATGCCGGAGCGGGAATTGAAATCCTGCACAATTTTACACTGGTTCACGATGACATAATGGACCATGCACAAACACGACGTGGCCGTCTTACCGTCCACAAGAAGTGGGATGAAAACATTGCGATTCTCTCTGGCGATGTGCTTCTTGGACTTGCCCATCGTGCTTTGCTCAGAACAAAATCATCGTGTATTCAAGAAATCAGTAAATTGTTCACTGAAAGCGTCATCACGGTGTGTGAGGGGCAATCGTTAGATAAGGAATTCGAGACACGCCATCGTGTTCATGTGAATGAATATCTGTTGATGATCGAAAAGAAAACCGGAAAACTCGTCTCTGCTGCAACGCAGATCGGCGCACTTATCGGGAAAGCCACTCCGGTGGAATTGGAAGCACTGCGGCGGTACGGTGAATATGTTGGACGTGCATTTCAACTTCAAGACGACTTGCTCGATATCGTTGCTGATGAGAAGGAATTCGGCAAAGCCATCGGGGGCGACTTAGTGGAAGGTAAGAAAACATTCCTGCTTCTCGAAGCCATGCGCCGTGCAAAGGGGAAGGAGAAAAAAATGCTTCACCATGTGTTCACTGACGGTGGTGTGCCGCGTAAACAGGTGCCACTATTTCGAAGAATCTATGAAGAAACAGGCGCCATTGATTCTGCGAAGAAAAGAATTGAAGCCGACATTACAGAAGCGAAGAATCAACTCGTCGCTTTGCCGACTTCCACAGCGCGCGAAACACTTCGTTGGCTGGCGGAAAAATTATTGAATAGAACCTACTAATGGTATGTGTCGTGAATGATTGAACGAGAAGTAACGATTCGGAATCGGGCGGGTTTACATACTCGACCCGCTGCGTCGATTGTCAAACTGGCGGCGAAATTCCAATCTGAATTTTTTATTGAAAAGGACAATTTTCAGATCAACGGTAAAAGTATCATTGGCGTGATGACGCTGGCTGCAGAACAGGGTTCTAAGCTCTTAGTGCGCTTTGACGGACCTGATGAAGAAGAAGCCTACCGAGCTATGGCTGAGCTGTTTGATAGCGGCTTCGGTGAACCGATATAATAACGAAGAAACGGAATTTTTTTTATTCTGAACAGGTACAAAATGAGTAAGACTGCCAAACAAGAGGTAAAGCTGAAGGGAATTCCGGCGTCTCCTGGTATTGCCATTGGACCTGTGTATCTTTTTCGGAAACATGAGCCGACCATCCAGACTCGCACTATTGACGTTGGTGAGGTTGGGAAAGAGATTAACCGTCTTCAAAACGCTCTCGCGCGATCTAAGAAAGAACTCACCAAGGTTTTTGATTTTGCCGAACAGAAGTTAGGTGCAGATCAATCCAAGATATTCGAAGCACAGCTTCTCCTTCTTGAAGATGCAGTTCTGTTTGAAGTTGTCTATAAGAGGCTCAAGGAAGAACGAAAGAATGTCGAATTTCTCATTCAAGACGAGATGGAAAAATATCATCGTCTGATGATGGCTTCAAATGATCAGTATGCCCGTGAACGCGCTGACGACCTGCTCGATGTGGAGAATCGTATTCTTCGAAATCTTGAGGAATATAAACTTGTTTCGAAGATTGATGGCTCTCATGTCGTCGTAACTCACAATCTTGCTGCAGCGGACGCACTTATCTTCAGCCGTAACGAAGTTATGGCATATGTAACAGAAATTGGCGGTGCAACTTCACACATGGCATTGCTTGCGCGTGCATTGAAGATTCCCGCTGTTGTCGGTGTTCATCAAATCTCATTACTCGCGCACGCCGATGATCCAATCATTGTGGATGGATACGATGGGACAATTGTTCTCCATCCAAGTCCGGAGATGTTAAAACGCTACGAGAAGAAGAAAGAGCAGTACCATACATTCGAAGAAACACTTGCCCCTCTTCGTGAACTTCCTGCCGAAACACTCGATGGGCATTGTATCAAACTTGCCGCCAACGTTGAATTGGAAGAAGAACTTGAGTTCATCAAACTGCAGGGTGCCGACGGGATTGGGCTCTATCGTACGGAAAGTTTGCTCCTCGGTGAGGAGGTGTTCCCGACTGAAGAAGAGCAGTATGAAGTGTATCACCGCATCGCGGAATCAGTGTATCCAAAAGATGCCATTATCCGCACATTCGATATTGGCGGTGACAAGTTCATGGCACAGACAGTAAAGGAAAACAATCCGTTCCTTGGCTGGCGCGGTGTTCGTATCATGCTGGATAAGCCGCAGATCTTCCTTGATCAGTTGCGCGCTATTCTGCGTGCCAGCAAGAAAAAGAATATCGCCATCATGCTTCCCATGGTGACCAACTTGAAAGAAGTACAACTCACGAAGCAGTTGATTGCACAAGCGAAAGATGACTTACGCGCACGGAGAATTGCCTTTGATGATAAAATCAAACTCGGTGTTATGATTGAAGTACCCGCGGCAGCGATTATTGCAGATCACCTTGGACGCGAAGTGAATTTTCTCAGCATCGGTACAAACGATCTCATTCAATACTTGTTGGCGGTAGATCGCGGCAACGATATTGTTTCGGAACTCTTTCAGGAATTTCATCCCGCTGTCATCCGTTTTTTACGACGCATTATCGAACGCGGGAAACAGAAGCATACTTGGGTGGGCATGTGTGGACAAATGGCGGGTGATCCTCTGGCGACTATTTTGCTCGTTGGGCTCGGTCTGGACGAGTTCAGTGTGGTGCCGAATGCGGTACCAGAAATCAAAAAGATAATTCGCTCGATCGATTATACTGAAGCGATACGCGTTGCTGAACGCGTGCTGATGATGCAGTCCGAAGACGAGATCAAAACGTACCTCAAGAATCTGATGAAGCGTAAGTTTCCTGATATTCCCATCGAATAAACAGGAGAATGCAGGTTTATGATTTGAGAATAAAGTAAAAGATAAGGCAGGTAGTGGAAGCTGATAGTCTTCAGTGAACCGTTCGCAGTTTTATACTATCAAGAAACATCATAAGGAGAACAATGATGACGCTCGACGATATTACACGAAGAGATCCCAAGGGAATGTCAATATGGATTGCTGATTTCCCCAAACAGATTGAACAAGCTGTTCGCATCGGGAAGGAAGCAAAAATAAAACTCAATGTAAAGGGTATACAAAACATCGTACTGACCGGATTGGGTGGCTCGGCTATCGGTGGGGATTTGCTTCGTTCGTATCTTGCTGAAGAACTCAAATTACCGTTTATGGTCAATCGGCATTATGTTTTGCCGGAGTTCGTTGGAAAAAATACGCTTGTCATTGTCTCCAGTTATTCGGGTAACACAGAGGAAACCATCTCCGCACATAAAGATGCTATAAAGAGAAAGGCGAGAGTTCTTTGTATTAGCACAGGGGGAGAGACGGCGAGAATGGCGAAAAAGTTCAAGCAGCCATGGATTCAAATTCCGCCGGGACTTTCTCCGCGTGCAGCTCTGGGATACTCATTCTTCCCATTGCTCGTTGTGCTTGGCAAGCTGGGTTTGATCAAATCAAAAGACAAAGATATAAAAGAGACAATCCAGTTTCTCAAAACCAAAGCCGCACTCTATAGTAATCCAGAATCGGTAGAGAATGCGCCATTAAAATTGGCAGAGCGAATCAGAGGTAAGTTTCCGGTCATCTATTCTCCAACCGAGCATCTCGATACCATTAACATTCGATGGCGCGGGCAAATTGCGGAAAATGCCAAGCAGCTATCCTCTGGTCATGTGTTGCCGGAGATGAACCACAACGAACTTGTCGGTTGGAAGGTATTAACCGACCTGATGAAGCAGATGCATGTCATCTTTCTTAAGGATGCAGGTACCCATAAACGTGTTGCGATTCGTGAGGAAATTACAAAGCACATCGTAGCACAATATGCTGGTATGGTGACGGAAGTGGTAAGTGAAGGAAAATCGCTGCTTACGCGAATGTTTTCACTTATCCATTTCGGTGATTGGGTAACTCTCTATCTTGCTATCTTGAACAATGAAGATCCGGAGCCGGTGGCTGTTATTGACTTTCTCAAGGGCGAATTAGGAAAAGTGAAGTAAAATAATCAGATTTTAGATATCTATTAAACGAAAGCATTGATAACGGAACCCTAACTTCAGACTATTAAAACCTTGCATTTCACAACACCGGAAGATATATTACCAACATTCATGCCGTGCAAGAATTTTAATTTCTAATTAAACAGGCATCTTAACTTACACATCATACGCGGACCACAATGCCTCAAGAAGAAATCAATTTTCTCCGCAATGTGCCTATCTTCGCTGAACTCGAAGAGAAGGATTTGCTGAGGGTTGTCAAACTCGGCACAAGTCAAAAATATAAGAAGGGCAATATCGTTGTCCTTGAACAGGAAAGCGGCGCTGCTCTCTTTGTCATCATCACAGGCAAGGTGAAAGTAGTGCGAATGGATGAGGATGGACGGGAAGTCATCCTCTCGATGTTTGGACCCGGTGAATTTTTTGGCGAGATGTCGTTGCTGGATGGGTTGGCACGATCGGCGAGTGTTGTGGCAACGGTGAAATCCGAGTTGTTTATGATTCATCGGCGGGATTTTTTAGAGTTATTGAATGAATTTCCGACAGTAACGATTTCACTACTGGCAGAACTTGCTATGCGGTTGCGCAAAGCCGATATGCAAATCAAGAGTTTGTCACTGAAAGATGCCGAAGGAAGGGTTGCCAATGTTATGTTAATCCTTGCCGACGATGTCGGTATCTTCCGCAAAGGGAAAGTGGAAATTGATGACTTACCGCTTCAGCAGGATATTGCCAATATGGCTGGTACGTCCCGCGAAACGGTTTCCCGCATGATTCATTTATTCATCGAAGGCGGAGAAGTGCAGATGAAAGGTAACAAGCTCATCATTAACGATTACGAGGCGTTCCGGAAAAAATATTTGTGAGAAATCCTTTTCGCTTTGCCATAGATCGAATTTGAGGATATGGATGAGTATACGAATAAAAGTTTGTGCGGATATTTATGGTTGAAAAGAGGAATGGGCTAACAGAACATACAGATCGTTCCGACAATTCTCGAGCGGATCTCCATCTCCATACAACATACTCCGACGGTGCACGAAGCCCTAAAGAAATTGTTCAACGGGCTCATGCGGCAGGACTTTCTGTCATTTCCATTACTGACCACGATAATGTCGGCGCTCTCGATGAAGCAATCGAAGCAGGAAAAAGTCTCGGTATAGAAGTTGTACCAGGTGTGGAATTGAGTGTTGCGTTGAATGAAAAAGATATTCACTTGCTTGCATACTTCTTTGATCACACGAATCAGAAACTGTTGGATTATCTTTCTTTTTTCCGCTACGAGCGATTGAAACGCGCTGAGCGCATTGTCCAAAAACTCAACGACATCAATATCCCTTTAAAATTGGATGCGGTGCTTGATCAAGCAGGAATCGGTTCCGTGGGACGTCCTCACATTGCCAGCGCCTTGATGGAAGAAGGATTGACGGATACATATCACGAAGCATTTTTAAGGTACATAGGTGCTGGTGCCCCAGCGTACGAAAAAAAATACCAACTCTCACCGCTCGAAGCGACACAGCTCATTACACAAGCTGGCGGACTTTCGTTCCTTGCACACCCCGGTAAGTATACAACAGATGTGGAATTGTCAACGCTGATTCAAGCCGGTTTGGACGGGATCGAAGTGGTGCATCCGTCACATAACGAAACGCGCCAAGAATTTTATCGCGGCGTTGTTCATCAGTATTTCCTTCTGGAGTGTGGCGGCTCCGATTACCATGGCGGCAAGAAGAATGACGAGGGTACTTTTGGTGTCTATACTGTATCGCTGGATGTTGTCGAAGACATGCGCAATCGTCTTTTTTCTTGAGTTGTTGTGAATCCCAAAAATCATACTCCTCGCACATTTCAAGAATCGGCGGCGAAATTTCGATTTGCCATTGTTGTCAGCAGATTCAATTATCCTATTACGGAAAGACTTTTAGAGGGCGCTGAACAATGTCTTCGTGAGCATAACGTTCCAGAGAAGAACCGGAAGGTAGTATATTGTCCGGGATCATTTGAATTACCACAAGTGGCAAATCGGCTAGCTGCACAGAAAAAGTGGGACGCGATTATTTGTCTTGGTGCGGTCATTCGCGGAGAAACTCCGCACTTCGAGTACGTTTCTGCAGAGACAGCGCGAGGCATTCAGGATGTAGCGCTTCGTCATTCTATTCCGGTGATATTCGGAGTGCTGACGACGGACAATGAACAGCAAGCGTTAGATCGCATCGGTGGTTCACAAGGGCACAAGGGATGGGATGCGGCACTGACGGCTATCGAAATGGCTGCACTCTTCCGGACATTGAAACGCACATCAAGGTAAGTACCATATGAGTCGCAGAACAACAATCATCTTCTTCCTCCTCCTCTTGAGTATTGATGCGCAGAGCCAGCAACAAATCGGACAATGGAAATCATTTACCGACATGAAGTCTGTGCGCGGGGCGGTGCAAGTGGGCAGCAGTATTTGGACGGCAACGAGCGGCGGCGTATTTGTATTTGATACGGTATCGGAACAATACAAGAAGTTCAACCACTCCAATGGACTCTCTTCCAACGATATACGTTGCATTGCAGTGGAACCCGGAATTCGTATTTGGGTCGGCGGGGCAAATGGATTGATCGATACATATAATCTACAAACAGGAGTTTGGACAACTATTAATGCAAACAGGCCAAATGGTGATCCCCAAATAGGAGTACAAGATTTTTCCCTTAAAGGTGATACAATGTTTATTGCCACAGTGTTTGGCGTAATGCCTTTTAAAATTGGTAAATGGGAATTTGGGGATACATATGCCAGTTTTGGTTTTCTATCTGCTCCTGTTGTGAAATGTGTTCTTACTGATGAAAGCCACATATATGTCGGTACTGATAGAGGACTCGCGGTTGCACCACTCACAGCTTCCAATCTTTCTGCACCAGATTCATGGACGATCTACACAACATTTCCCGGACTCTCTTCAAATTCAATTACGGCAATGACAGTATTGAGAGACACGGTAGTGATTGCGACGGATAAGGGGGTAGGATATTATGTGAACGGATCATTTGGTATCGTTGGATCGCTTGGTGGGAAACCGATTAGCGATCTTTCTGTTGTTGGCGGGAAACTGCTAATATTAAGAAATGATACATTGGGTTTCAAAGTAGAATCTCTCTCGTCTTTTGCAGAAGCATCTCAGATTGTTGCTTCAAATTCTTCTGTTCAAGGGACAAGTCTTGTTCCAGCTTCTTCTCTGTGGATAGGTACCACATCAAGCGGATTAACGAGACAAACAGCGTCGGGTTGGAATTATTACTCTCCCAATGGCCCGAAATCAAATTCATTTTGGAGTCTCGCAGTTGATGATGATGGTGTGTTATGGGCGGCGTCTGGTTCAGACGTAGATGCCGGATTCTACCGATATAATCCATCGTTGTCAGAAAATGCCCAGTGGAAGAATTTTCCTGGTTTTGGGTTCTACAAGGTTTCACTTGGAACAAAAGGTTCGGTATGGGTCAGTACATGGGGAGATGGCGTTGTAGAAATTGTTGGCGATACGATCCGACGCAAATTGAATTATTACAGCCATCCAAGCCTTCCTGGCGCCAGTCCTGGAATAAACACCAAATATGTCGTGACTGGTAGCGTGGCTGTGGACGCTCAGGGAAAGACTTGGATTTCAAATCAAGTGAATGAAAGCGGTAGAAGTCTTCTCAGATTAGACGGTGATACAAGTGCAACCTACTTCGACAATAAATATTCTACATTAGATGGTTGGTTCCATTCGATGGTCATTGATCGCAATGGAACAAAATGGCTTGCCGGAGATCTCCCTGGGTTTCCGAAAAGACCTGCATCTGGATTAAACGGTGTGTATGTCTTTAATGAAAATCCCATGCTTTTTGGAATAGACACCGTAGGAGGCTGGGGGCATCTTGACTCTGAAGACGGATTGAAAAGCGACATAGTTCTAGCTTTTGTAATTGATCTTGAGGGTGCAGTATGGATTGGTACAAGCAAAGGTGTTACCATCGTACCTGACCCTCAGTTCCCAAAACAACAAACCCAATGCTTTGCCTTATTGGCTTACGCTCCTCCATTTGTCCAAACCATGGCTGTTGATGCATTAAATAACAAATGGATTGGTACGAACGATGGTGTTTTTGTTGTTAACTCAGACGGCACACAGTTGCTCCAGACGTACAAAGTCGCATCAACCAATGGTCAGCTTTTGGCTGATGACGTGCGATCGATTGCTATTGACCAGAAACGCGGTATCGCCTACTTTGGAACAGAACAAGGATTATCAAGTTTTACCATTGAACCCGTGCAGACCAACCAATCATATTCCCGGCTGGAAGTCGGGCCAAATCCATTCATCTTGCCAAGCGATCAACCGTTGACGATTCGTAACCTTGTGGCTGGCAGTACTATTAAAGTAATGACGGTAAGCGGTTTTGTTGTTACACAATTTGAAGCGCAAGGAGGAGGCAGGGCGTTTTGGGATGGACGGGATAAGAATGGTGCATTCGTTTCATCCGGGATATATTTTATCGTCGCGTTTGCAGAAAATGGCTCTCAAACCGTAACCGGTAAAGTGGCTGTCATCCGTCGTTAGGGTGGACGAAGTGTTCTGTATTTTATCTTGACGAAATCTTTATGTTGACAAAAACCGCTTTCGACTTTGAACTGCCGAGGATTTTCACAATTGGAATTATTGTTTTCACCTTTTAAACGATTTACCAATCGCAACAAATTTCTTCTTCTGATCATTTTCCTATTTGTGGTTGTCGCCATAAACCTTTATTTGGAGTTCATGCCGGATGATGCCTTCATTCATGTATGCTATGCGAAGGACATATGCGAAGGTAAGGGCTATAGTTTTGCAGGCAATAAAACATATGGGTCAACATCGCCTCTGTGGCCGCCCTGTATTGCAGCTCTCACGGTAGTACACATTGATCTTGAACATGCTGCAAGATTGTTGTCTTTCTTGTTCTCTGTTGCCTCAATTTGTTTGATGTACCATGTTACCCATCTTCGTTTCAGTGTTCCCATCTCATTAGGTGCTTCATGCCTTTTATGTTTTAATGCGTATTTTCTGCGATGGTCTTTAACGGGGATGGAAGCAACGGCAGCTTGTTTCTTTGTGTTGGTTCTGATATATCTTCTCTTCAAGGAGAAACGAGGAACGATTGACAGGTTCTTCTATCTCATTATCGGTTTGTCGCCATTGGTGCGTCCAGAATTTTATTTGTTCGTCTCTTTCTTTTTCATGTTTTTATTTTTCACTGAGCCGACCCAAAAATATGTAGCAAAGTTATTGATAGCATTAATTCCATCGGTGATTTGGAATTGCTTTGCCTTCGTGTATTTTGGAACTATTGTACCTACAACTTTCTCTATCAAAGCCGGCAACACCTTTTTCTCCACTGAATGGGATACACTCGTTCGATCCGCTAAGCTGTTCTTGTCTGGAGACCTGATTGAATTTTGTGTCATCTTGCTTGCTTTTGTTCTATTATTGTTGCACTCCAAACAAACCTTGAGAAAAATGGTTTCGCATATCATTCGATCTGAGTTTTTGTTGATCATACTCTGGATCGTTTCATTCTACTCATACTATATTTTGAAAAATGTCACCATATTATCAAGATATTCGCTCGTAGTATTACCGCTCATCATCCTTTTGACGATTGCTCTGCTTACGAGGGCTTGCGAACAATACCATCTTTCTCAGAGAACTACGAATCTTCTTCTGGCTGCGTTGGTTGCAACATCCCTGCTGGTTCATGGTCTTTTTACGTATTGTATTGTAAAACCAGATGCGGATAGTTTTACTCATGGATTTCAGCGAGAGTATAAGAATATCGCATCCATACTCTCTACGGAAGGTTGCACAAATGGCTCAGTGGCTTTATCAGATGTAGGTATTATCGGAGTATATTCGGGATTGAAGATCTATGACTTTGTAGGACTGGTTGATAAAGATCGATTTCATTTCTCGAGTAACAGAGATTACTTCATCAACAAAAAGCCGCGATATCTAATCTCTCGCGGAGAAATTAGTCTCGAAGAACTCAAAGACACCCCCGTATCATTTCAGGAAATCTATACAACACAGATTGCAGGTCTCGGTATCAATCAAAGAGGAAATATTATAGTGCGCGTGCATAAGGTTTTTTGGAGGTAATAAAAAAGAGATGGTCTAAACACCTTTTTCAATTTGCAACAATAGTTTGCTCCGTTTGTCTTTATACCGGTGAAATCTTCTTTGTTTCTCTGCGCCTAAATAATAAGGCGAAATAAACACCAAGGAACAATAATAGTGCTGACACGATGTACGGACCCGTATAATAAATTTCATAGAGATAACCAGCAAGAAGCGGTGCGATTACCATATATGCAGACATCAGCGCTGAAAGAATTCCCATCGTCTCGCCTTTCTTCGAAGGATCAGCTGCTGCGACAGCTTGACTCGTAATCACAACTCGAAGAATAGCTTGACCGGTTCCCAAACCAAGAAAACTAAGATAAAACATTGGCAAGATTTCTGTCGAGACCAGGAGTGAGGAAAAAGCCAGCACAACAAGCATGAGAATTTCCAATGTTGATTCCGAGAATCTCGCAAGCCAAAACTTTTTCAATAGAAATCCTTGGTTAAAAACCACAATCACACCGATCATCGTGAACATCATTCCTGTTTGGAATGCACTGAAACCAAATACGTCTTTGACAAATAAGCCAAAAACAGCCTGACTTGTCACAATGGCGAATGCAAAGAACGACCAGGTAAAGTAAAGAGGTCGTAACTTTCGATCTTGTGCAGCTCGTATTAGCGGTATGAGCGGATTGAAACTCATTGGTTTTTGATGATCGCGCCGGTGATGTGTTTCTGGGAGGAAGAAAAATGCGGAGACCGCATTTGTTGCCGCCAGTGCTCCAGCCATCCAAAACGGAAACGCATGTGACACTTTACTCAACACACCACCGATGAGCGGGCCGAGAATAAATCCGATCCCAAATGCTGTTCCGATGAGTCCGATATTTGCCGTCCGTTCCTTTTCGTCTTTGGCAAGATCCACCATATAGCTTTGTGCTGTTGTAAAATTGCCTGCAGCTAGTCCATCAATGATGCGTCCAAGGAACAACATCCAGAGAGAGTGTGCGCTGGCAAACACCAACCAACCAATCGCCGTACTGGTAAGGCTAAGAATGAAGATCGGTCGACGTCCGATGCGGTCGGACCACATACCTAATAAAGGTGCGCTTAAAAAAGAGAAAAAAGAAAATGTTGCAAATAAGAATGTGATGGTAGTCGGCGAAGCACCGAATTCCGTTACATAGAATGGTAAAATTGGGATAACAATGCCGAACCCGATTACATCTACAAGAACTGCCGAGATGACGATGAATTTTTGTTTTTGCATAGCAATTTCATGATAATGGAAATTTAAATCAATAATAGAACGTGGATCGATACCGAGCGGTTCCATGGAAAGATCATTAAATTTTCATATTAAACTTAACCTTGATTCCTTTCCTCCTACATCGTACCTTACTCGTGAGGTGAATGATGCCTGAAGTCTCGCTCAAAGAAATTCTTGCGAACCATACGAAGGAAGGGAAACTCTATGCCGAAATGCCAAACGATTGGGTACGGTGTTTCGCTTGTGGGCATAGATGCAAGATTCCACCGGCAAAAGATGGTATCTGTAAAATTCGGTTTAACAAGGATGGAAAACTTTATGTTCCATTCGGGTATGTCTCCGGTATCGCACTTGACCCGATAGAAAAGAAACCCTTTTTCCATGTGTATCCTGGATCGACAGCACTGAGTTTCGGCATGCTCGGCTGCGATTACCACTGCTCATTCTGTCAGAATTGGGTAACATCTCAAACACTCCGAGATCCGCATGCCGTTTCTTCTATCGAAGAAATTGATGCTGAAGAGATTGTCAAAATTGCTCTTCGCCAGAAAGCGCCGATCATCACGAGCACATACAACGAGCCTCTTATTACCTCTGAATGGGCAGTGGAGATATTCAAGCACGCAAAGAAAGCCGGGCTCATCACTTCGTATGTTTCCAACGGAAATGGAACACCAGAAGTGCTCGACTATATTCAACCATGGATTGATATCTACAAAGTTGACTTAAAAGGTTTCCGCCAGAAAGCATACCAACAAATGGGCGGTGTACTTCAGAATGTGCTTGATACCATTAAGTCATTGCACAAACGCGGAAAGTGGGTTGAGGTGGTCACGCTTGTTGTTCCAGGAATGAATGATGCAGATGAAGAGTTAACTGACATTGCCAAATTTCTTTGCTCTGTCTCGCCGGATATTCCGTGGCATGTAACTGCCTATCATCAGGATTATAAAATGGCGGCGGAAGAAGAAGTCACTCCAATCTCTACTCTACTTCGCGCTGCAGAAATTGGTTATAAAGAAGGATTACATTTTGTTTATACCGGTAATCGACCGGGGCAGACGCGGAATTATGAGAACACTTATTGTTACTCCTGTAACGAACTTCTCATCGAACGGCAAGGATTTCGAGTGTCGAGAAACAAACTATCAGATGGAACGTGTTTCAAATGTGGGACAGAAATCGCAGGAAAATGGAGCAACGCCTCTTGAGAAAAACGAAATGAACTTCTTCCTCATCACATCTCTCAATTAGTGAGAGATATCAGATGGCAAAATCATTCATCATCTTTGTTTCGTTTCCATGTTCCACTGAAATAATCTTTGCTGCACTCGCGGATTCCTGCCCAATTACTATGTGGAGCAATCAATGAGGACAAGTTGAATTGTTTAACCGCTGGGGGAAGGGCATCGTACAGGCGTATGAGCAGGACAAACAGCCTTACTCTATTTGGAAACTCTTAGAATGGGCAAAAGAGGATCAATCATCCATTGTTCCTTGCTTTTTAAACAGACAAGAATAGGAGCGAAGCTGATTCTGAAACATTCGGTATTTCTTAATAACAGTGAACTGCAAATTTATACAAATGGGTTGTTCAATTTGTATTCGAGCCGGTGAAAGTGTATCTTCTATGCAAGGAAACATTTATCAGATAATTATCTCAGGCACATCATGAGATATTGTTGTATCAAAACAGTTGAAATCCTTTTATCGGTTTTCGTATTTTTGGGCTGCCCATCAATTCCATCAAAAGGTGAAAAAGAAATCGCCCGAAAACCGGAAATCATACTTCACGTTGCCAGCCTGAATCTCGCCAATTTCAAAAAACGCATAGAGCAAAAATATATTGTTGAACTTGCGAAAGTACTGAAACGTGAACAAGTGGAAGTGCTCGCAGTTCAGGGGATCTCGCGGTACCTTGGTGTCGCATCACGCATAGATTTTGTCAATGAGCTTTCAGCACAAACGGATTGGCGGAATGCGTTCGGTGAGATGTTGAACATTTCCGGCCGTCAAACCGGCAACGCTGTTTTCAGTTCCTATCCAATTCTGTCGCAGCACAATCAAACATTCGATCATCTGAAGACAGCAAGTTTTGAGGCTGCCTTGCAAGCAACAATAGATGCAGGAATACGCTCGCTCGTTGTTGTCAGCGTGCAAATGCCACCCAAAGCAACAGAGGAAGAAGAAACGCAATGTATGCGGATTATTGCAGCATCGAATCCTGATGGAACCAATCAAACAACCATCATCACTGGAAATTTAACTTCTTCGGAAGCGGTTCGCACATCAAATTCATTTACCGAGGTTCCGCAATCCAAATCTGCCAAGGGCACAACACCGAGTGTCTGGTATTCGGCAAACTCATCGTTTCAATTGCTTGCATCGCGCACAGTGAAAACAGAACTTGGCAAGCTTATTATTACACAATTTGGATTATTTCGGCAGAAATAGCCCATCAAGAGCCATTAAGCAGCTTGCGAATCAGAAATTTGGATTAAGGGAAATACTCTATGGACATTCAATATATCGTTCTTGGATATAGTCTTAAGAACTATTATAATATATGGGTATATTGTTAGGTATTCGTCTTATGGGAAAAACGAGAAGTTGGACAGACGGCATCATCGCATACGAATTCTTATAAGCAATAAAAAACAAATTCGGAAATAGTATTCTAGAACAACAATAAACAGAAACAATGTCTGAAGAAAAAAAACTTGATCCCCATGCTTTGAAAGAGCGCATCGGCAAGCATTTGCGAACTGCGGATGAATTCACGCGCCAGCAGCGGTATGAAGAAGCTCTCATGGAAATTGAGCGAGCGCTTGAAATTGATCCAAAGAATAACTATGCACGTTCCTTCCTCGAGCGAGTCAAGTTGATGCATAAACGTTCTCAACCGAAAGGACTCGACCAAGCAGTATCAGAAGAAAAAACAGCGGAAGAACGAACGGCTCTTATTTCTCAACATCTTTCTAAGGCAGAAGAGTATATTAACAAAAAAGAGTATGCCCTTGCGTTGGAAGAAGTTGCGCGTGTATACAAAATTGCTCCACAAAATTATTACGCACAAACCTACTCCGAACGAATCGATATTCTCATGCAGAATAAGAGTATTGAAAATGATAAACCTGTAGCAACCCTTGTCCAACCTGCCATACCGGATGTTCAGCCTCTACAATCTCCCACACGAGGCAGTACACTGATGTATTGTGAACTTCTCAAAGAAGTATGGTTCGATGGAAAAATAACCGAACAGGAAGCCCATGAACTTAGTGCATTGCGTGAGCTTTTTGGCATCACGCAAGAAGAGCACATAAAGCTCGAACGGGAAACCAGAATTGAAGCGTATCTGGAAGCGTTACGCATTGCATGGCACGATAATAGCCTCAGCGGTTTGGAACAGAAGGCGCTACAGATGATGCTCGACAAATATGGTATCTCTAAAGAAGAGCAAGCAGAAGCAGAATTACAATATGCAGAGATCAGGAAATCGTCGAAGTCACGAGGCACTATCCTTGTTGTTGATGCAGATCGACAGACTCTGGTATCATTGAGTAAGGGGCTGCAGCAGCACGGTCTTACTGTCCTTTTGTCCCAGAAAGCAGAAGATGCGCTGCAGATTCTCAGCACTCATACGCCAAATCTTATCCTCTCCGAAGTTCTTTTTCCCAAGGATCAAATGGATGGAATAGGATTTCGCAGAAAGTTGAGCGAGCATCCAGCTCTCAAGCGGATACCGTTCTTTTTTATTAGTTCCATTACCGATAAAAAAGTGATCCATGCATGTTATCGATTAGGTGCCGATCATGTTCTTATAAAACCAATCGATATGAAAATGTTATTATCAATGATTGAAGGGAAACTTTACGTTTCACTTCAGGGGAATTAATCCGTCTCATGTTTAAAAAGAAAAAACCCCCTGTCGATCCTTTCAAAGATCGCGTCAGCAAGCATCTTCGTACGGCCGATGAATTGGTACGGCAAAAAAAATATGATGACGCCTTGTTGGAAATTGAATCCGCTTTCGAACTTGACCCTAAAAACATGTATATCCGTTCATTCCTTGAACGCACGCGCTATTTAATCCAGAAGGAAAACGAAAAGCGGGCGAAGGTATTCGGTGAAATGGATATGGCTGTCGAACGCCGGATGCAAACCATTTCACGTCTTCTTGCAACCGCAGAAGAATTTATCAAAGTCAAATTGTACCATCGTGCATTAGGAGTTATTGCGAAGGTTTATCAAATCGATCCGAAGAATCACTATGCGCAGTTATATTCTGAGCGTATTGAAGAATTAATGCAAGCTGAAGCGGCTGGCAAAGGAAACGTTGATCTCAAACCTCCTCGCCACAGTGAACCGGAAGTGTACGCTCCCCCTGCGACGAAGCCGCCTGCACTTGTCCAGGAAGACACTTCCAAGTCGACCGCACCTATACAGGACACCGCCCCCAAGCCTCCCGCACTTGTGCAGGACGACACTCCCAAGCTGAGCAAAAAAGACCAAACACCACTGCCGATACAAAAAAGTGAGCCGCAGGAAGAGGCTGGTCGTTTTGCATTGTATCGGGAGCTTCTCAGGGAATGCTGGGCGGATGGTGTTATTACTCCTGAAGAATCTGCAATGTTGCATCGTGTGCGCACCCAGTCTTCGATTACCTTTGAAGACCATTGTCGACTCGAAGTGGACATCAAAATCGACGCGTATGTCGATGCGCTGCACATTGTTTGGCAGGACGGTGTGGTGACCGACAATGAAGAAGAAGTATTGGATATTATGCGCAAGAAATTCGGAATAACACCTGAAGATCAATCAGCGGCAGAAAAGAGATTCTCCTTATTACGCACGACCACTGAGATTAGGGAAACAATCCTGATCGTTGACCCGGATCAAGATGACTTAATTTCTATCGCGCGTGCGCTCATTGGTCAAGGATATGACGTGAGAGCAGCACGGCATCCTAATGAAGCCATTCTCTTTATGAAAAAGAATACACCTGACCTAATCCTCAGCGAAGTTTTTTTCCCGCAATTGGACACCGATGGATTTGAATTTTATCAAAAAGTGCGTTCAAATAAACAATGGAATCATATCCCTTTTTTGATGATGACCTATCCTGGTGACGCTCGCATCGTGAGAGCAGGATTACGCATGGGTGTGGATTACTTCCTTCCCAAACCTTTGCATCTCGATTTTATGGTGGCAATCGTAGAGGGCAAACTCAAATCAGGGCGGCAGCTAACGACATCAACAAAGTAAATTACTATAAATACTTCGGCAGAATTTTCATGAACATACGCCCACATTGATTTTTATAGTTCACGGCGTGCATGGAATATTCGTTATCAAAGATGCACGCTTCACATAGATCTATTATAGAATAATAGTCTGGTTGTATTCTATTCCAAATTGATCGTCTCTCCAATTCCGGGGAAATGAATGAGCTTGAGTTCCTTCTTTCCTTCCTTGGTAACCATCGCACGTTCAAAATAAAATTTGATGCCTTTTGCTGTTTGCAAGTATGGCGAATCCTGCAGATGATAATGAATCACAGGTTCGGTTGCGCTGCCTGAACCTCCACATTGTGCTATCACTTGTCCACGAGTCACCTTATCACCTACTCTTACCCGAATGCTCCCCTGTTTCAAAAAAGCTAGAACCGAATACTCACGGTTGGAATGCTGAATGATAATTGCATTGCCGATAGGTGCATATGGATTACGCAAACCAGGAGAATTTTCGCGGATGCCATCAATTGCTTCTACGATAGTTCCGTTCGCCGGAGCGAGCACTTCCTTTCCATACCCGAAGTAATCTTCATTTGCCTTCCCGTCATTCTTATAACGTGATCCGACCGTATCCTTGGCTGAAAATTCATATGCATATTGTTGCTGCAATAAGTTGTTTTGTACGGCACCTTCACGAAATTCTCCACCAGCGATAACAGTCCAAGTGCCCTTGAACGGGGGATACAATTCTGTTTGCTGTTTGTCAGGTACAACAGGGGCAATGGGTTGTTTAACTGTCGGGCTCGTTGTTGGATTCGCTGTCTGTGTGGGCGTTGGTGTCGGTAACGGCTTTAGTTCTTGTGTTGGTTGAGGTTCGGGAATTTCGTGGTTGGTGAAGATAAAACCTTTGATCTTCTCTTGATCGTTGATATAGAGTGTCAAGTCCATCGCGCCGCGCTCAAAGTATATCATGCACACTGCCTGGTCCATTGCCCTGAGCTGTGGCGAATCAACCCTGGTTACCTTTCCATATTGGGATTCGTAATTTTTGAATAAGAGTGTTGTATTATTGAGTGGAAATGCAGCCGACATTCCGGCATCGTACTCTCGCACAATCCCGGCGTAATCTTGTTTATTCATCGCTTCGACCAAACGGTTAATGACCCTTGCAAACCGTTCAGTTCCTTGTTGCTGTGCAAACGATGTCAGTGTCCAGATAATGATGAATAAAAATATTCCTGTCGATCTCCTCATGGTCGTCCCTTCCATACAACTCTATCTCTTAATGGTATTTATAACTCAGAAGCCAGCCCATGTTTCACAAACCGTTATTGGTAAAGGTTAGCACGTTTTTTAGTAAGAATCAATATCTGAATGACCCTTGTACAAAACAAAAGGCAGGTGTGTTGCCTGCCTTTTCGAATATTGCATCTCGGATAGAATAAGGTTAAAACTTTCCGAACTTCAATGTCAGGACAGCCGACAGATCGCTCAAGTCGGCATTTGTTGATACTGGGCTCTTCAATCCGTTAACGTATCGGTAACTTACACCGCCCGCAATACGGAAGAAATGAGTCACATTCAGATTTGCATGGGCACTGGGTTCCAGTACAAAAAAAGATTCCGTTGTACGATGATTATCAAATATGTCTTCATTCTCGTCTTTGAATCCTATGCTGCCACCGCCGATTAACAATCCTAAGGAAAAATGAATAAGATCGTCGGATGATGCAATATACTCAAGATCCAAACCGCCGTATCCCATTTGTATGAATTGATGAACAGAATCAGTTTTTTTTGCATTCACATTCGTTACCAAACCATAGCCGGCTCCACCAAGAACAAACGTATGATTAATGATCCAACCACCACGTCCACCAACTAATACAGCGGATTCTCCGTTGATGCTGGTAACTTTCACTACCGGTCCGCCGAAACCTCCGTTTTCAATATCTCCAGCACCCATAAGTGTTTGTTCTTGTGCAAAGGAGGGAAGAGTTATTATTACGAAGAGAAGAAATAGTACATACTTCATACATACTCCCATTGATTATGTAAATTTTTATTGTTATTACTGCAGATAGAACTTAAGAAATAATACGGAAAAAAAATATGGATGTTGCACTCGGTTTGTTCTTTTTCCAACATTCTAAATTTTATAGAAGAGCATTACAGGCTTAGAATGTTACAGCGGAACATAATAAATAAAAACTGGAAAAAATAAACAAATGAATCACTCACTGATTCCTCAACCAGGTTACTACACTATCTTTCGATTGGCACAAGATTTTAGTCCTTCGAACTGCCAATCGAGTGAATGTCAAGAGTGTAAAAATCAAGTGTAACACTCTCGAACAAAATCTCTTGCCGGGGTTTATCGCTACTTGGGAACATTCTCCGTTGGTATATTTATTTGCGTATGAATCTCTCGCAGCAATTTGAAAGTGAGCCAGAAGGCGATTACCTCTAAAACCAGCACAAGCCCGAACGATCCTTCATAAAGTATTTTCCAGATCAATGAAGGTTCTTGCTGGGTAATCGGAGGTAATGCCGTGAATCGAGCAACAATGTTATAAATTAAAACTGCCGGCAAGATACCAAGCAAAACAACCGCTCCTTGTCGAGCAGACTGCGTTGACAAAAAGAAGACTGCCACCAGTGGTGCCAAGCAAAGAAATAAGAGAAGCGGCATGTACGGAGTCAGAGAATAGATGAGATCAATCTTTTCGTGAGCATAACTGTTGATAACCAGCAAGGCTGTATGAACTGAGATGACAAACGTTGCCTGCTTTGCCAGTGAACGGATACTTTCTGTCAGTACCATATGTTCTCCTATTATAAATTGAATAACAGTACACGAGTTATTTCTGGATGATTCTTCGCGCTAGTACGAATCGGTTCAGGAGCGATTCTTCGAAATAGTTCGATGATGGATCTAAACTGCTCAACCGTACTCGCCCTGAACTATGAATGAATAACCTGTTTCCTAAATAGAGACCAACATGAGTAATACGCTTGGATTGCTTTCCTCTTGCTTGTTGGCCAAAGAAGAGGAGATCGCCCTTTTGGAGATTCTCAAAATTTTTCCCCGGATCGATTGGCGTTCCTTGGTCCGCTTGCTGATCAGCATCGCGGTGTAACTCCATTCCATTCAATCGATATACTATTTTGACAAATCCTGAACAATCCATTCCTTTCACTGATGTCCCGCCCCAAAGATATGGAATACCCAAAAGCGCTTTTGCTGTCTTTTCAAGATTTTCTCCTGTGAGCATGCGACTCTTATTCCATTCATCGAGATCCTGCACAATGGAGTCCAGCACAAAACCTTTTCGCCCATCGGCAAGTTCCACCATCGTCCACCCATTATTCTTGCCACCGCTTTTCAAAATACATCCGGCAACAACATTGCAAAGTGGCACTGAAGATGAGTCAGGTGTCTTACGAACAATACATTTCAATTTTGTGATAATCACTTTGTGTGCAGTGTTCCAAGTCTTCACATCAGTTTGATCTGTCATGGAGAGCGCGGCTACGTCGATCCATCCAAGATATTGGTCGGGCATTTGAATGAAACAATATCCACTGGCTTTCTTCAACAACGTCACTACTGTGCCCATCAATACTTGCGTTATAAGTTCTCCCTGCTTGTGGGGTTCGTGTCGAATATCTCCTACGTCAATAATGACGATACCATTTCTGTAGTTTCCCAGTGTTAGGTCGGGAAGCACACGAATGCTATCAACCACTTCTTCTTTCAAATTTTTACGCAGTGCATCGATCAGCGCATTCTTTGCTGCAAGCGTATCAACTTCTCCGAAGAGTACAATTCCTGTCTTGGTCTGCTTATAAGAGATATCGAAGACTGCCGTCCGCCGGTCCGGTGCGTACCGCTGTTGTGTGGATTGAAGAATGCGTTTGATGAGAGTGCTTTGACCTGTTGCTCTTGCTTCAAAGGCAAGGAGAGAGAAAAAGATGACAGCTACAAAACTTATACTATATATTTTCATCGATACATTCTTGAATTGTAAGCACTAAGAAATATGAACGACAGAAATATACAGGAAATCTTTTCCTTGGTCAAACGTTGTGGGCGATGCAATTTAGATTTGCTGTTGCAGCCAGGTAGAGATGTCTGAGAGACTTTCATCACTGATCGTGTGCTGGATGGGATATTCGCGATAAAGAACGTTCGCGTTCGCTTGCACAAGCCGTCGATGTACTTGCCTGCCTAATTCGATCGGAACAACTGAGTCTTGTTCGCCGTGCGCAATGAAGAACGAAAGAGCGCCCAAATCATCCCATCGATAGGATAGCTGCTCGTGTTGTGGCAGCAAACCGCTGTGTGCAACGATACCTTTGAAACGCTTTGGACTCGAGAGCGATACCGCCAACGACATCATTGCTCCCATGCTGAATCCAAACAGAAATAGCCTGCTTGAATCAACAGGATATTTCTGCTGAAAGTCATCTAACCACCGAAGGAAAGAGTCACGGCTATTGAGAAGTTGATCGATGTTCACAGCGCCGTTCTCATCTAAGTCAAACCATGTATACCCGCCATTGGGAAACCTGTACGGTGCCCGTACACTGGCGATGAGCAAATGCGGATCAAGATAGGGTGTCAGCCCGAGGAGATCATTTTCGTCGGTTCCACGGCCGTGCAGGAAGACAAGCGTCGGGTGTGGACCTGATTCGTTGGTACTCAGAGAAGCGATTTTAGAGAAGAGCGATAATGGTTCCATAACAATCTGATGAGCAAAAAAAATTCAAGAGGAACGTAGAGAAATGACTATTGGCGTCTCTAATAACTCAAGTTCCAAGTATCAAATTTCAAACAATGACCAAATCCCAAATCTAAATGATCGAAAAAATGATTTTTTGTGTTTGGTTTTTTATCATTTGAATTTGTTTGCTATTTGTAATTTGTGATTTGGAGTTTTTAAAGATTCCCTATTACTATTTCGATGATCGGATCAACTCGTCGATGCTGCTGGGGCGCAGCAACATTAAGATAGATGAATGTGAGACAATGAGATACTTTTCGCCTTCGAATTCAACCTCAATAGCGGCATCGCGTATGAAAATAGCGTAATCACCTTCTTCAGCCTGCAGAGGAAGGTACTTGATAGGGTCTTTTGGAGTTGTAGACCATGATTCCTGATCCATGAATTGTGGATTAGGTACTGCATATCCTGGCCCAACACGCACCACGTACCCGCTCTGAACCTTGTCTTTCTCCTTCACGCCGGGAGGGAGATATAAGCCATGATTTGTCCGCTCACTCTCTTTATCGGGGGCGAGGAGTACCTTATCACCGACAAGTATAATTTTATTCCGGGATTTGGGTCCCATGTGAACTTTTCTATTCTTTCTTTACCGAGAAATCACTCAACTCTTTTCAAATAACCTTTTTTTAGATGGAAAATCGTTGAATGCAATAGTGTTTCCTTAAAACCTGATAGCGAACGATCCATCTTCATCCAGATTTTTTCGCTATTCTTGATTAAAATATCAAGTCGCGTTTACCGATTTACGGCTTCTTTCAGGAGCCATTTATTCCATTTGATCAGCCATTCACCTACATTTTCTTTTGAGATACGTACAATAGGATCATAGATCATAGGGCTTTCCGGTTCTTGATTCTTAAGAATCTTATTGACCAATAGTTCTACAGATTTGTATCCGGACTGGAAGCAATTCACTCCGATAAGAACTTGCACATGCCCGCTCTTTATATATTCCAATTCTTCCGGCATTGCATATGCGGCAACAACTTTCACTTCGCCCGGCGACCATGGCAAACTATTTTTTTTCAATAGAACCCAGCTTCCTAAAAATGCCCAGCCTTTAATGGATGGATCTTTCTTTTGTGCCCTCTGGACGACTTCAATTGCTTGGTCTGCGATTTCCTGAGTATGATAGATGTTCTTGGGTGAGAGTGAAATTCCGGGATGATTTTTCAGCTCGTCCAGAATTGCCTGAACGCGAATTTCATGATTTAATGCATCTTTGGGCCCTGCAAGAACGGCAATCGTCCCCTTCTCTTCCAACTGGTCTGCAAGTTCTTTCACAATGGATCGACCGAATTCGACATCATCAACACCGTAATATGCAAAGCGTTTGCTTTTAGGTGCATCAGAGATAAAACACACGACAGGTATTCCCTGATAGACTGCCTTATTGAGGGCGGGCGTAAGCAGGCGTGCTTCGCTACATGCAATTGCAATTCCATCAACACCTGTGCCGACGAATCTATTGATAGTGGACAACTGTTCTTTAGCACTATTTATCTGAGGTGTTTTCCAGTCTATGACGATCTCAACATTGTTTTGTATCCCAAACTCCTTTGCCGCCAATCTTGCGCCTGCATGAGCAGCTTGAAAGAGGGGATTCGTTGCATATTTTCCAATCATGAGAATTGTGATTTTTCGTTCCTTGAGAATATTTTGTCCGATTCCTTTATAATAAGTCCCGCAAGAAAGAATAATCATAAAAATGACCAAGGCATTACGCTGTTTCATAATATTTTTCCTTAAGGGTGATTTATTATGAAATGAGTTCATGTCTAATTCGTTTCCATACTCTAAAAAAAAATTATGAAAACCACAACACATGGAACATGAAAAATGTGATGTTTCTGGTTCGGAGATAGGCTGATTCAGCGTTCTCGAATCAATAGAAACAGCACATCGAGCAATTGCTTCGCTCGATGTGTCGGGACGGCGGGATTTGAACCCGCGACCCCTTGCACCCCAAGCAAGTGCGCTAGCCGGGCTGCGCCACGTCCCGAAACCGACTGAATCAAGGTAATCACTTTTTTGTAACCTTGCAATTCTGAAAACAAGAAAGGTCTGAAAAATTATCTCGCACTTGAATACATGTCTTTCAGCTTACTCAACGGGGAAATAATTCCATGATTGGTTCATGAAAAAGTGGAATAATGAGTGGAGTGTAACCTCCCGATTGAGTTGTTCTATAACACAGTAGTATTATGAGAGCATCACATCCTTTGCAGTGATATAGCAGTGAAGAATTTATTAGTGTTGGATTCGATACAACAAATAGTAACCTCAATCTGAGGAACAGGAACTCTGTCCGGAAATTTCTCTCTTTTTTTATCAAAAAACCTGTCGAACAAATGAATCATAAAGTCTGATGAAGAGGTTCATCGGATCGAATACCTAAATTCTCAACTACCAATTACGTTAAAACCCTGGATGGACTTTCTTCTTGATTATCTGCGCGTTTATAGCTATATTTTTACTCATTTTTTGCAAAGTCTGTTCGTTTCCTTGCCAATTTTGATAGCTTCCGGCTGAGCCGGAGTTCACGTGGTGGTTTTTGTGGCTGAATTTCGGATAAATATCTCAAATCTCTCGGAAGGAATTCACGAGCATGTCTTTGAAGCCGAGCCTTCCAAGATTGGTTTGGACGAGCGGTTCAGGAGCATGGTGAAGATCAAGGTAAGACTCGATAAGAGCTTACGTCAAATTCTCCTTCAGGTAAAAATGTGGGCTGAAGGGGCGTTTGTTTGCGACCGGTGTCTTGATAATTTTATCTGGCAGATGGATAAGAAATATTCTATGGTTTATATCCAAGGCGACCGATCTACTATCGATTTGAAAAAGGAAGAGGAAATTCAGATTCTTTCTGCAGACACGAATTTCATTGATCTGGATGAGGATGTGAGACAATATATACTTTTGACCATCCCACAGAAACTATTATGTCAGGAAGATTGTCTAGGCATCTGCCCAACATGTGGAGTGAATAGAAATAACGAGAGTTGTACATGTGATGCTCATGTGACAGACTCACGATGGGATGCGCTGAAGAAGCTGTCTCATAATTAATTGAAAGTGAAAAAGAGAATATTATTGAAGGAAAAATCATATGCCTAATCCTAAACGACGACATTCCAAAGCCCGTGGGCGTAAACGCCGAACGCACTACAAGGCGTCACTTCCGTCAACGCAGGAATGCCCAAATTGCCACGAGCAAAAACTGCAACATCGGGCGTGTCCCCATTGTGGATTTTATAACGGCCGCTCTATTGTCACTCCGAAGGAAACCTAACAAGCAGGATGCGTTTTGGTACCGGATGATCGGTCTCTGAAGCGAATCTCATGGAATCTCCCAAGAAATTACGTATCGCAATTGATGCAATGGGAGGGGACTATGCACCCGAGCGGGAAATTGCCGGTGCCGTAGATGCTCTCCGAACATCAAACGAAAAATTCGAAATCATTCTTGTGGGAGATGAACAATCTATTCGTCGTGAACTTTTGGCTCAGGAAGCGAATGATCTTCCTTGGAAAGTTGTACACGCGTCGCAGGTTATCACAATGGAAGATTCACCGACCGCTGCACTTAAACAAAAGAAAGATTCTTCCCTCGCTGTCGGGATGCGTCTTCATCAGGAAGGAAAAGCAGATGCCTTTGTCAGCGCTGGTAATACAGGTGCGGTACTTTCAGCTGCGACGCTTATATTGGGACGTATCAAGGGTGTCAGCCGCCCAACGATTGGGACATTTATCCCAGCAGAGCATGGTACATGTTTACTGGTAGATGCAGGTGCCAACGTTGATTGTCGTGCGCAACAGCTCTATGAGTTTGCGGTCATGGGAAGTATCTATATCCAATTGCTTCGGAAGAAAGAACGCCCTACGATCGCCCTTCTCAATATCGGAGAGGAAAAATCTAAAGGTTCAGAGGCGGTTGTAAAAGCGTATAAGCTTCTTTCGGCAAGCAGGCTCAACTTTATTGGTAATGTTGAAGGACGCGATATTTTAAAGGCAAAAGCCGATGTTGTTATATGCGATGGTTTTACCGGTAATAGTATTTTAAAATTCGGTGAGAGTGTTCCCGGGTTCTTGAAATGTAAATTGAGACAGTTTGCAGAACAAGGATTCATAAACAAGGTCGCTGTCGGTCTTGCCCTGTGGCCTCTCAAAGCATCTCTCAGTGATATGGATCCAAACAAAGAAGGTGGTGTGCCGGTATTGGGAGTGAATGGTGTAACTATCATAGGTCATGGAAGTTCGACGGCAACGGGAATCAAGAATATGATTCTCCGTGCTGTTGAAGTAGCACACACGCAGGTAAATCGAGATATTGAAGCGGCATTACTAGTCCATGTTTTATAAAAAAGGAAAAGATGGAATTACGACGAGCAACAATTACAGCAGTTAGTCATTATGTTCCTGAAAAGATACTCTCAAATTCTGATCTTGAGAAGATGGTTAAAACAAACGATGAATGGATTCGTACTCGTACGGGTATCCGTGAGCGGCGTATTCTTGAAAAAGGAGCGACTTCAGATTTATCAATAAAGGCAGTTGAGCAATTGCTGACAAATCGCGGCATCAGTGCCGAGGAGATTGACCTGATCATAGTCGCTACGATTACGCCGGACATGATGTTGCCGACAACGGCATGTCTCGTGCAGGATAGAATCGGAGCCCGAAATGCGTGGGCGTTTGATCTCAATGCGGCATGTTCTGGATTTCTCTATGCCCTTAGCGTCGGTGCACGGTTCATTGAGACAGGAGTGCATTCCAAGGTCGTCATCGTTGGAGCGGATAAGATGAGTTCCATTACCGATTATACTGATCGGAACACGTGTATCTTGTTTGGTGATGCTGCGGGGGCAGTATTACTTGAGCCGACCAATGAGCAGGAGTATGGCATTCTAGACCAGCGTTTTTATTGTGATGGTTCCGGCGGCAAGTATCTCTATATAAAAGGTGGTGGAAGTTTGAACCCGCCGACACATGAAACTATCGACAAAAAGATGCACTATGTGTATCAAGATGGTAGATCGGTCTTTAAAAGCGCTGTTATCGGAATGGCTGAGGTTGCAGCGGAAATCTTGGAACGCAATCATTTAACAGGGAAAGATATTGCCTGGCTTGTCCCGCATCAGGCGAATCTTCGCATCATCGATGCGACAGCACAACGCATGGGTATTGATCCCAGCAAAGTGATGATCAACATCGATCGGTATGGTAATACAACGGCGGCAACAATTCCGCTTTGTTTATCCGAATGGTGGCAAACTGGTCTGTTAAAACGCGGACAGAAAATTGTACTTGCAGCATTTGGCGCTGGCTACACATGGGGCGCAACACTTGTGAATTGGTCATTAACCAATCCGGAGAAGCGATAACGATGCTCAAGACTGCATTTGTTTTTCCGGGACAAGGTTCGCAATATGTCGGTATGGGGAAAGACCTTTATGAGGGGAATACTCAAGCTAAAGCGCTTTTTAGCAAAGCAGATGAGATCCTCGGTTTTTCTCTCAGTAAAATTTGTTTTGACGGACCGGAAGAAGAATTGAAGCAAACAAAGAATACACAACCGGCAATATTTCTCCACAGTGTTGTGTTGTTCAATCTGATGAAAAACAGAAAATTCGAAATGGCAGCCGGACATTCTCTTGGCGAGTATTCTGCACTGGTCGCAGCAGGTGCATTAACGTTTGAGGACGGATTGAAGCTAGTTCGGTTACGTGGTGAGTTAATGCAACAAGCGGGCGTTGAACAACCGGGAACTATGGCGGCGATTGTCGGCCTTGATCCGAAAACGGTCAATGGAATCTGCGCTGAGGCATCCCCGGCGGGTATAGTGCAAGTAGCGAATTTCAATTCGCCGGGTCAGATTGTCGTCTCCGGTTCAGTTACGGGAGTACGAAAAGCAATGGAGCTTGCAAAAACACGCGGTGCAAAAATCGTAAAAGAACTTCCGGTAAGCGGTGCGTTTCATTCACCTTTGATGGAATCAGCACAAGCAGGATTAAAAGCGGCATTGGACAAAACGGAGGTTCGCGATGCGACCGTTCCGGTCTACGCCAATGTCACAGCCAGACCGATGCGTCATACGGATGAAATCAGGACTTTACTCTATAGGCAGCTGACGAGTCCCGTGCGTTGGGAAGAAAGTGTTGCAAGCATGATTGTCGACGGTGCGACAACATTCACGGAAATTGGTCCGGGAAAAGTACTTCAGGGTTTGGTAAAACGGATCAACGGGAACATTGAGACGTGCGGATTTGAAAAATTGGGTGATGTCACAGTCGCAAATGAAATATCGAATTAATGAAATGATCTGTAAAGAGTAATCTAAATATATTTTCAGTATTATAGAGATAAGGAATAGTATGGGTGTTCTAGATAAAAAAGTAGCCTTGGTCACAGGTGGCGCACGGGGTATCGGCAGGGAAATTGCATTGAAACTTGCGTCGGAAGGTGCCCATGTGGCGTTTACCGATATCCGGTTAGAGGGAGCGGCGGATGAAGTTGTGAACTTAATTCGCGCAAAAGGTGTTCAAGCAACAGCAATTCAATCGGACGTAAGGAATCTTGCCGAAGCACAGAACACAGTCGATGCCATCGTGAAAGAATATCAACGCATTGATATTCTCGTGAATAATGCTGGTATCACACGTGACAATCTGATTATGCGAATGTCGGAAGACGAATGGGATTCTGTCATCGCTATTAATTTGAAAGGTACATTTAATTTTTGTAGGGCTGCGAGCCGGCAAATGCTCGGCCAGAGAGAAGGAAAGATCGTCAATATCGCTTCGGTTGTGGGAGTAATGGGCAATGCCGGTCAAGTAAATTATTCTGCATCAAAGGCAGGCGTTATAGGCCTTACGAAGACACTTGCAAAAGAGTTTGCATCTCGCAATATTCAAGTCAATGCAGTGGCACCGGGATTCATTGATACGGAAATGACACAGAAATTAACTCCCCAACAACGCGAGGCTCTTTTGGGTGCAATTCCCATGAAAAGGATTGCCAAACCGGAAGAAATTGCCAGTGTCGTAGTATTTCTAGCTTCACCAGCCGCAAGCTACATCACCGGTCAGGTGGTCAATGTGGATGGCGGACTTGTAATGTAAATGAAATAATCAACCAAAACGTAATATCTTAAAACAATCTAAGGAGTAATACAATGGCAGATTCTACTGAGAAGGTGAAAGAGATCATCGTCTCAAAATTAGGCGTTGATGCAGCTCAAGTAACGCCGGAAGCATCTTTCACAAACGATCTCGGTGCCGATTCGCTCGATACAGTTGAGCTGGTCATGGAGTTCGAGAAAGCATTCAACATTCAAATCCCTGATGAAGATGCCGAAAAAATTGCCAGTGTTGGCGATGTGATTAATTATCTGAAGTCAAAGGGTTTATAATCACCCTTGGTATAAAGCAGTAACGAGAGCAACTCATTGAATCAGAGGTGCTCTCTCTTTTTTTGAGAATTATCACGCGAGGCGTGCTGAAGTTTACCGCGTCTCGCATTATTTTCGATTAACAAGGAAGAAGACATGGCAGTGGATGAAAGCAGGCGGCGTGTAGTAGTGACAGGGATGGGTGTTATTACTCCCCTCGGCAACACTGTGCGGGAATATTGGCAAGCATTGATTGAAGGAAAAAGCGGTGCTGGGCCGATTACACTTTTCGATGCAAGTAACTATGAGACGAAGTTTGCCTGCGAAGTAAAAGGATTCGATCCGATGAAGTACATGGATCGAAAACTTGCGCAGCGCGCCGATCTTTTTACATTGTACGGAATTGCTGCTTGCCAGGAAGCGTTGAAAGATTCAGGTTTGAATCTTGAGAAAGAAGATCGTGAACGCATAGGCGTCATCTTTGGCTCCGGAATTGGTGGTATGTGGACATACCATAAGCAATTCACGAATTATATTGATGGTAAAGGACCGCGCCTTATCAGTCCATTCTTCATTCCCATGTTAATCCCGGATATTGCCGCTGGCCGCATCTCAATGATTTACGGACTGAAAGGTCCGAACTATGCAACCGTGTCTGCATGTGCAACATCTTCTCACGCTATAGGAGATGCCTTCATGCTGATCCAGCGTGGGAATGCAGATGTCATGGTGACAGGAGGCGGTGAGGCAAGTATTTGTCCGATGGGTATCGGTGGATTCAATGCCATGAGAGCTTTATCTACGCGCAACGACGCTCCTCAGAAAGCCAGCCGTCCGTTTGATAAAGATCGCGACGGCTTTGTGATGGGCGAAGGCGGCGGAATTCTTGTGTTGGAAGAACGTAAGCATGCCGTGAACCGCGGCGCGAAAATCTATGCTGAACTTTCCGGTATTGGTTTCACCGGTGATGCGCACCATATTACGGAACCAGCCCCGGGCGGAGAAGGTGCAGTGCGTGCTATGCGTATTGCTATTCGCGATGCAGGATTGACACCGGAAGATGTCGATCATGTAAACACCCATGGGACATCAACACCGGTGGGTGACAAGAGTGAAACTGCCGCTATCAAAACGGTTTTTGGGGAACATGCAAAAAAAATTGCTATCAATTCTACAAAGTCAATGGTAGGTCATCTCCTTGGCGCAGCGGGTGTCGTCGAAGCGGTTGCCACTATTATGGCTATTCAAAATAATAAAGTACACCCGACGATCAATCAAGAGACGCCCGATCCGGAATGCGATTTGAATTATATCCCTAACAAAGCGCAGGATTGGAATATTAACGTAGCGATCAGCAATACGTTTGGATTCGGGGGTCATAACGCAACCCTTCTATTTAGAAGGTATCAAGAAAGCTAAACCTTCCCACAGGTAATTCGTGGGGATGAAAGAGTTGTGTTGAATAACATCATCAATCGGCTTCGTTGCCGATTCCACCTAATTTGTTTTTCTTTTCTCTCACGGGATACGCAAGTCAAGTCCCTTGTCGAGAAACTCCGCTCCACAGGGTTTGATTTTGTACAGTTTGAAAAGGCTCTACAATACCGGCCGCGAAAGTGGAAATTATTTCTTCAAGCGCTGATCCATCGTTCGTACCTTCAACTTATCGATGAGCGATGGGAATCGAATGAGCGATTGGAGTTTCTTGGTGATGCAATTCTCGGTTTTGTAGTCGCCGAACATCTCTTCAGAACCTATCCTGAAATGGAAGAGGGGAATTTGACTAAATTGCGTTCCCGATTGGTTAATCGGAAAATCTTAGCACAACGTTCAAAAGACCTGCATTTATCTGATTTTTTATTGCTCAGTACGAGTGCCGCACAATCTATCGACAGCGGATCAGAGTCGATTATCGCGGATGCGTTTGAATCTATCATTGGAGCCTTGTATTTGGACGGAGGATTTACGGCGGCAAAGAGATTCATCTATGCGTCTTTGTTAGAGAATCCAGAAGTGTTCAACTCTGCCATGATGGATGATAACTACAAAAGTGCGCTGTTAGAATATGTACAAGCACGTTCTTTGGGTATTCCACGTTATTCGGTTACTCAAGAAGAAGGTCCGGAACATGACAGGCGTTTTACGGTGGAAGTTACTATAGGTGCGCATTCATGGGGCGTCGGATCCGGGCGAAGTAAGAAAGAGGCCGAACAGTCTGCGGCTGCTAATGCGCTCGAGCGCATCCAACAACAAAAAGTAAATTCCCAACCTGAAAATGTACATGAAACATCAGCAAAGTGAATTCCTTGCGCGGCATCTTGGCCCGCGTGAACGAGAAGTGAGCGAGATGCTCAAGATCATCGGTGTTCGTTCAATCGATGAACTGATCGGCCAGACTATTCCTGACAGCATCCGAAAAAAGCAACAGATACAAATGGAACCTGCGAAAACAGAGTTCGAGATGCTCAAAGAACTCCGTGAGATCGCGAAGAAGAATGTAGTGCTTACATCGTATCTTGGTCAGGGCTATTACAACTGCATAACACCAAGTGTGATTCAACGAAATATTTTTGAAAACCCAGGTTGGTATACACAGTACACGCCGTATCAGCCGGAAATTTCGCAGGGGCGGCTCGAGGCTCTCTTGAATTTTCAGACTATGGTTGCAGACTTCACCGGAATGCCTGTCGCGAATGCCTCACTCCTCGATGAAGGCACTGCAGCCGCTGAAGCAATGGCGATGGCTTATGGGATTGTGAACAAGTCTCCCCAGGGAACATCGAATAAATTCTTTGTATCAGCACGCTGCTTCCGCCAGACGATCGACGTTGTCCTTACGCGTGCAACACCGCACAATATTGAAATCGTTGTTGGCAATCTTGAAACGGTGAACTTTGACAATACATTCTTTGGCGCACTGGTTCAATATCCAGGAGAAGATGGAGCGATAGTCAATCTGCGGCCGTTCATCAAGAAAGTGCACGATGCCGGTGCTGTCGCTATCGTTGCAACAGATTTACTCGCATTGGCATTACTCACACCGCCGGGTGAATTTGACGCAGACATTGTCATTGGTAACTCTCAACGTTTTGGAATTCCTCTTGGCTACGGTGGACCACATGCGGCGTTCTTCGCAACAAAGAACGAATACATCCGTACGATGCCCGGACGCATCATCGGTGTCTCTCTTGACGCTCAGAAGAACACTGCTTATCGCATGACGCTCCAGACACGTGAGCAGCATATTCGTCGCGAGAAAGCGACATCGAACATTTGCACTGCGCAGGCATTGCTGGCAATTATGTCGGGAATGTACGCCGTCTATCATGGACTGGAAGGCATCAAGAATATTGCCTCACGCGTTCATCGTTTGACAACATTGATGGAAGTTGAATTAAAGAAACGTGGTTTCGCGCAACTGAACGAAAATTATTTTGACACGCTACGGATTCAGATTGCCGACAAGAAGCAGACAGAACGCATTCTTCAACTTGCCGTCGAGGCAGGATACAACCTGAGATTTATAGAAGATAAGTACATTGGGATCTCGTTGGATGAAACGTCCACACTGGAAGACATTGAAACAATACTGAATGTATTTACACAGATAAAGGGAGAACCGGTCAAAGCGGGCTCTCTTGATGAATCCTTTGGAGCGATGTCGGTTTCGTATCCGCCTCAGTTTCAACGCACGACAACATTTCTTCAGCATCCCGTATTTCATTCGTATCAATCTGAAACAGCAATGATGCGATATATCAAAAGTCTGGAAAATAAAGACCTTTCGCTTACTGCTTCCATGATTCCATTGGGTTCCTGCACCATGAAGCTGAATGCCGCGACGGAATTGCTTCCACTCACGTGGCCGGAATTTGCCGGCATACATCCGTTTGTGCCGGTCGAACAGGCAATGGGATATTACAAAATTTTTCGAGAATTGGAAAAAGCACTCTGCAAAACAACGGGTTTCGCATCAGCATCGCTTCAGCCAAATTCCGGGGCACAGGGTGAGTTCGCAGGTCTTCTTGTTATTCGTGCGTATCATCACGATCACGGACAGCCGCAGCGTGTTGTGACACTTATTCCGTCATCCGCACATGGAACAAATCCTGCAAGTGCAGTGATGGCGGGAATGAAAGTTGTTGTTGTCAATTGTGATGCGCAGGGTAATATTGATGTAGATGATCTCCGCGCTAAGGCAACCCAGTACACAGAGACGCTTGCTGCGTTGATGGTAACGTACCCATCCACCCATGGCGTGTTTGAAGAACGCATCAAAGAAATATGTGACATCATTCACCAGAACGGTGGTTTGGTATATATGGATGGCGCGAATCTCAATGCGCAGGTCGGACTTACGTCTCCCGCTGAAATCGGTGCCGATGTGTGTCATATCAATTTGCATAAGACTTTTGCTATTCCGCATGGCGGTGGTGGACCAGGCATGGGACCGATTTGTGTAACGAAACAGCTTGCACCTTACTTGCCCGGACATCCAATTGTGAAAGTCGGCGGAGAGAAATCAGTTCACGCAGTATCTTCTGCGCCGTGGGGAAGCGCGAGCATTTTACTCGTCTCGTATGCCTACATCAAGATGCTTGGAATCGAAGGGTTGACGGATGTGACCAAAATTGCAATCCTCAATGCCAACTATCTGAAATCACGGCTGGAAAAACACTATCCGGTTCTCTATCAAGGCAAGAACGGCAGAGTGGGGCATGAGTTTATATTAAACATGAAACAGTTCAAAGAACAGGCAGGCATCGAAGTGGAAGATATTGCCAAACGGCTTATGGATTATGGTTTCCATGCGCCGACAGTATCGTTCCCCGTACATGATACGCTGATGATTGAACCGACGGAAAGCGAACCAAAAGCTGAGCTTGATCGTTTTGTTGATGCGATGATTGCTATTCGGAAAGAATTACAGGATATCGTCGATGGCAAATTAGATAAGACCGACAATCCGCTGAAGAATGCACCGCACACGGCTGTGACGGTAATGAGCAATTCATGGAATCATCCATATTCACGTGAACAGGCTGTGTTTCCGGTTCCGTCATTGAAGAAGAATAAATTCTGGCCGTCCGTTGGACGGATCAATAACACGTATGGCGATCGGAATATCTTCTGTACATGTCCACCGATGGAAGAATACAAAGAGAAATCATAATGCCTATTGAAGACGATAAAAAGATCAAAGAAATCTTCTCAACCGCAAAAACCATCGCTGTAGTCGGCGCATCCAGCAAGCCGTTACGCGATAGTCATCGTATCATGCAGTACCTGAAGCGAGAAGGATACATTGTTATTTCTGTCAATCCGATGTACACAGAAATTGACGGCGAGAAATGTTATCCCAATCTTACATCCATCGGAAAACCGATTGATATTGTAGACGTGTTCCGTAATCCGGATGCAGTGGATGAGATTGTTGTAGAGGCGATTGCGGTGAAGGCAAAAACCATCTGGCTCCAGCTTGGTGTTGTCAATGCGGCTGCGGCAAGGAAGGCTGAGAAAGCCGGTCTTCAAGTAGATATGGATCATTGTATCGCAATCGACCACTCCCGCTTGACGCGATAAGAGACATAAGCGAGAGCATGCAGAGCGGCGATTGCTTTATAGTAAGAAGGATATTCCAATTTGGAGATCTGTGAAAAAATATTCAAAATTGCTGTTGTTAGGTTTCATATTCACTTCTTCGCTTGAAGCGCGGTGGGTATCTGATTCCATTTTGATCGTGGATGACATACAAATACTTGGCAACCATACAACGAAGGAATATGTCATCCTCCGCGAAATGTCTATACATCCAGGTGATACGTTGACACAGGAAGCCATCGAACGCGATCGGAACAATATTTACAATCTTGGCCTCTTCAACAAAGTAGACGTGGAATATTCTGTTCGTCAAAATATTGCATCGATCTTTGTTATTGTCTCAGAACGATGGTATTTTATTCCATATCCGATACTAGGAATGAAATATCGCGACCCGTCAAAGCTGTATTACGGAGCGGGAGTGATGCACCAAAATTTTCGTGGACGCAACGAGAAGGTGTATGCAAGCTTCGGTTTCGGGTACGATCGGTGGTCCATGTTGAATTATCAAAATCCAAAAGTGACAGACAATGATGATATTTATTTCAGTGGAGCATTCGCGGTCCAAAAAGTGCACAATCTGGGCAGCAGTTACGGTGAATATGAGAATTCGAATATTTTCTTGAATGGAACTATTGGGAAGCGTTTTGGTTTGTATCAAACGTTTTTCGGTACAGCAGGGTATGAAGTCTGGCAGGTCAATGAGCCGCAATTGAACCGTACCGTTTCATCATCGGGACGCGATGCATTCCTAACAGCATCCGTACAGTATAGGTACGATACGCGGGACAACCGTGAATATACAACGGATGGTTCACTGATCTCACTCGGCATTGGTAAGAGCGGATTCGGGGAATCGGAAATGAACCTGACCGGATGCGCATATGATATACGGCAGTTCTTTGGATTCAACAGCGGAAGCAGTATTGGTGTACGGACAATAGGATCGTTCACTTGGGGGGGAGTGATTCCTCCGTATCGGCATGTCTTTTTCGGATACGATGAGCGTATTCGCGGATACTTCTACAAGACGCTGGAAGCGGAAAACCGAATAGGCATGAACGCCGAACTCCGGTTGCCGATTCTTACGCCGCGTTATCTTGAGATTGAAGCCTTCGGCATTCCCCAGTTTCAGAAACTACGCTACGGTCTGTACTTTGCCATTTTTGCCGATGCAGGAAAACTCTGGTCGCGTCATCAGGTTTTGTCGGAACAACCGTGGTATTCCGGCGTGGGCGCTGGATTTCAATTCCTCTTACCATATGCATTCAATATTCAAACGGGGGCGGCGGTCAATAATCTCGGAACCACGGAAGGATTCATCGACTTTGATACATCATTTTAGTTGAGGTATCATCCATGGATTACTTTTACGTCAAACAGGAAGATATCAGCAGCCACGGATTAATTCTTCGCGGTGATGAATCAAAGCATCTTGTCCGCGTGATGCGGAAGAATATCGGCGACCGCATCTTTGTCACCGACGGCAACGATACAATGTACGAAGCAGTGATCGTCGGATATGGAAAGACAGACGCACGCTGCGATATCGCTGCAATGCACAGGAAGTACAATGAACCGTCTCTTGATGTAACACTTGCAGTCTCACTGCTTAAAAATCCGGCTCGGTTCGATTATCTCGTGGAAAAAGCAACGGAGCTTGGTGTGCGGACGATCATTCCGCTGCTCAGTGAAAGAACCATCCCGCAGCACGAGAAGCACGACCGGTTAGAAAAAATTGCTCTTGCTGCAATGAAGCAATGCGGACGAAGTTGGTTACCGCGGATTCAACCGCTGCAAAAATACGAACTCGTGGTAGGCAATTCCTCACACTGGCCATTGAAATTTATTCCTCACGAAAAAACCGATTCCCTTCAGACTATTTCATCAGAACTGAAGCATCACGATGATGTGCATTCGCTTCTCATTACTATTGGACCGGAAGGTGGGTTCTCGGAAAATGAAGTGGCTCTCGCCGAACACAATGGATTCAAACTCATATCTCTCGGCTTGCGTCGTCTACGGACGGAAACTGCAGCGGTAGTAACTTTGGCAGAATTACTGAAGTAAAGTTTCCGTTATCATCACTTTGATAATGCGGTATTAAAAAATGTAACCGGCTCCCAATGAGAAATCCGCTCCATTGTAGTTTTTTCTTGCCCCAATAGCAGTTTCAAAATCTGCCATAAGATGATAACCCACATTGGCACCCAGCTTGAAATGATTGCCGAGGAAGAAGTCGATACCCACGCCAAGTCGTCCGCCAAACGTGGTTTCTGTGTGTGCTTGCTGTGAAAGCGATGTATTCTTTGCCTCTGATCCGAAGTAAGTTCCAACCGCTGCTGAAAGAAATGGACGAATATTGTCGCTTGCCTCAGGATTGGGTATGTAAAACCGAATGCCAAGCAGTAATGGAATAACAGCACTTGCTTGCTGTGTGACATTGAAAGCGCTGATGGTAGAACTTGCTTGTGCTGTGAGCAAGCTGACCGTTACTGTCAGTGACAGTTGTTCTCGTAACCAATATGAATAACCGAGACCGCCTGCAAAACCGCTGGTTTTCGCCTCCGACTGGATCCCTGTCGCCGCGGCTGTATTTGATGCTTTCGCCCCTCCCCATAAGCCGAGGCTGAGTTCAATTGCCGATCTGCCTTTAAAAGGAAGATCCTGGGCCGTTGAAACGGAACCTATCGTGATGAATAGAAGAACCAGGTAAAATGTTTTTATCGATGTCTTCATCGTTGACCTCCATTTTCGATATTGGAATATCCCGCCGCATTTCATTGAGGCGGGGGTAACTCAATGAATGTAAAAATCACTCAACACTTTTATAAAATCCAAGAATCTAATGTGTCGCGTTTATTCTTTGTTCCTTTTTGATGTCAGTACTGCGACTATTCTGGTCCAAGCAGCGCCAACAACGGCACCGCTTGCAAACAATCCGAGCACCTGAACTGTTCTTACGTTTTCTGTAAACTGTGTTAATCCTAATACACCGAACACTGCCATGAGCGCAACATTTAGTCCAACGAGTTTCATTTTCATGATGTTCTCCAAGTGGAAATGATTTGATGGATTTGATTTGAACCTGATCCCTCTGAAACAAGTATTGTGTGAATACAATATATATTACTTTTTTAAAAAATGCGTTTTATACGTCTCGCTTTTGCCTGTCTCCAGGTCTCTAGAAAATAACAAATATGTTGTTCATATAATGCCATCAACGTACGCGCTCCGCCGTATGTTTAATTCTTTATGTTGATGGTATCTTCCTATTATTGAGACGTTTCCGGAAACTACGCGCCACTGCCTGAGTTTGTACCGGCGAGTTGAGCGATATCCTTATTCTCCAGAATCTGTTTTGTATAGCCAATCCGGGCTGCTTGAATCATCGCAATGCCCACCTCTTCCAATGTGCAAACATTCTTTGGAGATAAGACTTTCCACAACGGATACAACAACCCAAGCATTTTGAAGAGAGGCTTTACATTCTTCTGACCCTTGGTTGGCTTCATAAGTCCAGGTCTGAATAGGTACACTGCTTTGAACGGAAGCCTTGTAAGATGATTTTCTGTTCTCCCTTTCACCCGAGCCCACATCATTTTGCCCTGTTCGGTGCTATCGGTTCCTGTTCCCGACACATAGCAGAATGTCATCTCGGGATTGAGCTTTGTCAAAGTAGTTGCCACCTGCATTGTAAGATCGTATGTAATCCGTCTATAGTCTTGTTCATTCATTCCGAAGGAAGAAACACCGAGACAGAAAAAACAGGCGTTAAAACCTCTGAGATGTTCTCCAATAGTAGAGTAGTCGAAGAAATCTTTATGAAGCAGTTCCTTCAGTTTTTGGTGCTTCACATTGCACGATCTTCTGCCTATGACTAAGATTGATTCAACATCGGGATGTTTGAGAGCTTCGTGGAGAACTCCTTCTCCGACCATGCCTGTAGCTCCGAATATGATGGCTTTGATTTTCATTGTCACGATGTGATTCCTTTGGGTATTTTGTTTTTCAGTGGTACCCGACTTTTTATCGTTACATGTGAAAATCCCGAACTCTTGGATCGAGAATAATATCGGAATACTTCAAAGGAGCATTGAGATACACACCTTCGTATGACCTGCAGCGACTGAGTGCAACGTATGCTTGCCCGTGTGCGAATGCACCATATCCCAAATTAATGATGACGTTGTCAAATGTTTTGCCTTGACTCTTGTGGATGGTGATTGCCCAGGCAAGTTTTATCGGGTATTGGCGGAACGAGCCTGTCACGACGGATTCGATGCTGCGATATGTACGGTCGTACTCGTACACCGATTTCTCCCAACTGGTTTGTTCGATCGTATGAACAACGCTGCCGAAAGAAACTTTAATGGAATCATTGGAGATATGCTGTATCACGCCAAGAGTTCCATTGACCCAGCGTTTGTTGGGATCATTTTTCACCATCATCACCTGGGCGCCTTTTCGCAGCTTGAGTTTCTTGTCGGTCGGGTGCGATTTTTCATCGAAGTCGCCTTCGATAACTGCATCGAAATCATATTCCTGAGACGGTAATGCAGAAAGCCGCTGCAGATTGATCGCTGATGCAAGTGCGTTGGTGCTGGTGAGAGTGATCGCGAGATCATGCGTGTTGAATTTCAAAGATGGCTGGTGCCGCTGATTGATTTTCGCCAGATCGGACAGCTCGATTTCTTTGTTGCGTACCTTATTCAGAAGCTGAATAAACTCAGGGTCGTTTTGCCGAAATACATGCTGCAATTCTATTTTCTGCAGGCGGATTTCGTTGAACACTTTTGCGCTGAAAAAATACGGAGTCAGGTAGTTATCTTCGAAATATTCTCCGAGATCCCGTTCAACAACCGGCGGAAGCTGGAATAAGTCGCCGATGAGGACGAGCTGAACACCTCCAAAGGGATCATACGGCCGGTTGCGGTTTAATCGGAGGGACGCATCGATTGCATCCATCATATCTGCGCGCACCATGGAGACTTCATCGATAATGAGCGTCTCGAGAGCAGCGAACAGGTCTGCTTTGCCCCGTATTTTTTTAACGTCTTCCAGTGTGATGAGGCGCGTGGGGAAGCGAAAGAACGAATGAATCGTTGAGCCGCCGATATTGACCGCGGCAATTCCTGTGGGGGCGAGCACAACAGTTTTCTTTTGAGTTTTTTCTTTAAAGTAATGAAGGAGTGTTGACTTTCCCGTTCCCGCATTGCCGGTGACATAGTAGTGGTGTTTCGTACGTTCAAGCAGGTCGAACGCGGTCGAAAACTCACGCGTCAATTCAAAGTCGGAAGGAATGCCTGCCCGTTCCGACTGTCGGTCGGAACGAGGTCGCGTCGTGCCGATGGCACGACGGACAACAGAGGAAGCAAGTTCTTTCTTCGATTTCTTTGACTTCGTTGGTAATTCGGGTGGAAGTGCCGGTGTCTTTGGCGGTCTGGGAGAGAGTTTCGTTGATCGTTTCAAAGGACTTGGATTCTTTTTCAAAATAAATAGTTGATAAGATTAGCTGTGGTGTCAGGAGTTTGCTCCTGACAAATCTTTTGCCTGAAATTTATGTTTCTTCAATTTACAGTAAATTATAAAGAGGTGCATTTCGCCTAACGTTTGCGGCACGTATGCTATGCCCGCTGTTGGTGGATGTTTGGGCATCCTGTCTTTAGCGCCGCGTTATTTTCGAATGATTTCCTGCATTCTCAAATTTACTTACATCACTAGTACTTAAAAAAATTCTACACAGATTTACCACCGACTATTCATCTGTTGAAAACTTTTATCCAACTCTACTCTAGACGCTTTGATAAGTCCTTCCGTCATCCCATAACCAATTTCGAAGACGTCATTTTTGAAGCCTTTCATTACCGAGGCTACAAATTCCTCAGGCGTCAGATTCGCTTTATAATTACCTCTTTTGGCTCTTCCCTCCGGATTTAATTCTGTATCAACCGCAGGTGGAACTACCTCAAAAACTTTAATCCCAAGCTTTAAAAGTTGCTGTCTGAGTGCCATGGAAAAAGCGTGTATCCCGGCTTTGGTTGCACTATATATCGGCATTCGGGCGGCAGGCACAAAACCCAATCCAGATGAAACATTGATGATGGCAGCTTCTTTCTTTCCGGTCAAATACGGAATAAACAGCCCGGAGAGAACTATCGGCGCTTCCAAGTTGATCTTGATTTCACTTTCTCCGATTAGAAATTCGGCAATACCTTTTGTGAAATCAATATCCCTTTGCACACCGGCATTGTTAACCAGAATGTTCAAATTGCTGAAGTTGGTAGATATCCATTCCACCAGTGTTCTTCGATCCGCTTCTTCAGCTACATTACATACTTTGATATGGAACTCCGGATGTTTTTTTTGAGCTTCAAGAAGTCTTTCTTTCCTACGACCACAAATGATGACTTCATTCCCCGCCTTCAGGAAAGATTCGGCCATTGCATAACCTATACCCATCGCCCCACCCGTAATGAATACAGTATTTCCTGAAATCTCCATTTGAAATCTCCTCCATTATTTTTTAACAGGATATCCAACTGTCTGACCAAAGAGTACCCGCTGATCAGCACGCAAGTTTAATTTTGCTGCAAGACCGGATTTGTTACAATTATGGAACCATGATGCCAGACCTTGAGAAGCAGCAAACAAATATACGTTGCCAGCAATGAGACCTGTATCAACATAATAATATGATTTTTGAATTTCAGGATCTTGCAATCCGGGTTCCTGATAACCGGATGTATTGGAAAGTTTATGAACATCCACGATGTAAATGAGTTGCACCGGAGCCTTCATTATAAAATCTGCCTGACCAGGACCAATTGCCAGCGCACGCAGGTCACCAGCAACAACTGGAACCAGCCTGTGATGAAACGCGTCATATAAATAAACTCCTTCCTGCATGGCAACATAAAGGTCAATTTCCTGTGAGTTACTTGCTGATGCAGCGGTTCTTCCAGGAATTCCAAATGGGCCTATTTTACGATTTACTCCATTTGCTGCCCAGAGAAGATTCGAAAGTACCTGCAAAGAAAGTATTTTATCGCTTATTTCACGGACAGTTTTTCTTTGCTTCAATGCTTTTACAATTGATTTATCACGTTCAAGTGCGGGGATCGGCAGTTCGAGGGGTTGGAGGTTCTGTTCAGAAGCAGGACTCCCAGATAGAGAATTGGCTCGAGATTCCTTTTTGTTTCTTATGTGATTCATCAAATCCTCCTTCGTTGGGAATTTTAACTTGCCCCCAGAACATGATCCAGTTGGAAGTTAAGAAGTTTTATATGTTGGATCAATGGAAGAAGCGATGGGTAAATACCGGCATTCAGCGGAGAGGATCACTATCAAGCTTCGATACGCGAGAGATGCCGTTGCCCAGCAGGACCTCCACTTATCGAAGCTTGAATGTTATAAGCGGCAGATCGTTATTGGTCTGCCGCTTTCTTCTGCTCTTCTACAGGACTGTATCCTTTCAGAGTCTGGCAGCATCAACTATTGCCAAGAGCTGACAGAACCTAAATAGATCCACCCTGGCACACAAACTGGAGTGCGGGTCAATGCTGTTGTTGTTTTACCCATTTATCATGCTGGGGATGATCTTTGATCCCAAAGTACTTGGGGTCACGGCTATCGCGAATCACCGGCTGATCCTTCTTACCTTTGAACGTTCCATATTTGGCTTGGTGGCTATCGTGGTTTTGATATGGCTTATCTTCATTGATGACGACTTTATACGAATGGTATGGATCATAATTACTGTAACTGGGTGGCAACGTTGCGCCATGTGTCCATGCTGATCCATTCCTATATATATACTGGTGTTCGGAGACAGAGTAATAGGAGTCTATATCAGGAATGTAATAGTAATCAGCGCGATCATACCCTTCAGGCCCCCAAACAGGCTGATCGTTGATATTGACACCGACACTTCCACTCATGGTCCCCGGGAACATGCAGTTGATCGAGGAAACTGCTATGCCCGTCAAGACCAAAGCACAAAGCAGGAAAATGAGCTTAGATTGTTTCATATTGGTCGTCCTTTCATGGCGACTGGTGAACGTATGCCATTCCACGAAACTTTCAACTCTTACTCGGATTGGAAGAGACGACTGGAACGACGGGATAATGTCGGATAATTGTCCGGTGGGCATTATTCCTAATTAAGGTTACCAAAGTAATATGCAAAGCGTAATAGAGCAAAGGGATGAAAAAGGGATTAGTCCTTTTTGTGAGTCAGTCGGAGGCCTGTCGTAGCGTCCGATTTATCCGCCGTGTGCGTTTTTTGCATCCCGCTTCTTTTTTGCTGGACTTCATCTTCTGGCGGACACTCTGTCAGCTGGAGGCCTTTAACAGTATCACGCAGAGCGTGATTCAAATCATTTTCTGCATTCGTCCTGCTACGAGCAGGACTCTACATTTTGATTGTATTGATTAAATTACGATTCATTTTTATGCGTGTCAGTTGCAATTACTCCTATCTTAACAAAACGAGTTTTTTCGTTTCAGTAAACAAACCGGCTTGTAAACGATAAAAATAGACTCCGCTTGGTATATCCATCGCATTCCATTGACGCGAATGACTTCCTGCGGATAATTGTTCTGAGACAAGGGTCGTCACCTCCCTGCCGAGAATATCGTACACCTTAAGAGATACAAACGAGTTGGCAGGAATTGTAAATGAAATAGTTGTCGAGGGATTAAACGGATTTGGATAATTCTGACGAAGTGTATAGAAAGCCGGCTCTCGGGCCGCAGTCTGTTGTTCGACTGAAGTCAATGTTGCAAATGGGTTCTTGATTTCCAACAGCAACTCCCAGATTGCGCGCGGTCGCTGATACTGTTGTGCACGAAATTGTGCAGGATTGGTGGAATTCCAAGCTTCGGGAGTATTAAAGAAGTAAGCAGTTTGTTCATTTATCCATGTCTGATAATAAACCCCATAAGCCGTTTTCAAAGCTCGTTCTTTTAGACGTGCATCATTTGTTTCTTCGCCCCAGTGATACATCATAGCCGCTATGAAATAACTCGAGCCAGTCCACACTTCATTAGGTTGCCCGCCTCCAATGGCACTTCCATTTGAATTGCGTCCATTGACTACTCCCACATCACCTTCTCCGTCGCCGGTATAATCGAGTAGCGGTTGGACACACCGTTCGTAAACTTGATTCAGGTGAGATGCAATCCGTGCTGGAGGTAAGATTGGATCAAGATCGGTGGTTTCACAATAACGTTCTCCATTAAGGCCGTCTGCCATGATAGCATTCGACGAGATGTCAATTTTGTAATACTGCAAATCAGGTTTCCAGAAAAGACTATCCAATACAGGTTTTGTCATGTTAGATTTTTGCAGGAGCTGATTTGAAAAAGCGGTATCCCCCTTGATTGCAGCCATTTGCTCCATCGCTTCTAATGCTCCAACCCATAAACCACCGCAGAGTAAATTGTCACCACTCAATCCCCATGTATCATACGTTGTGTTTCCTATATCAGGAATCCCGTTGTGATTTGTATCGCGGGTTTCCATGAAATTGTATGTTTTCAGACACGCAGGCCAAACGAAATCCAGAAAGGCGAGATCGTGTGTCTTATGGTAATAGGCATAAACTTGTTGAATAAATTTACTCGGCATATCCTGCCAATTGCCGCCGTAACCGCTGAAGCGAAAGAATGGATCCTGATTAGGAGATCCGGCATCGTGCGGAGCACTTCCGGCAGGATCGTTTGCAATGTAATCCGCGAACCATTTTAGAACATCGCGTTCGATATCAGGCCAAAGCTCAACATAATGACGGGCCTCGTAATGGCGCACGTCGAATGTTTCGCAGTATGCGTAATCCTGGCATTCCATTGAGAAATACTTGTGGTCATTTGCCGGCAACGTTCCATACGAGGATTCACCGGGTTTTGTGATACAACCATTCTCCCAGAACACACCACCGAAAGTATCGTAGTACAACTCATTCAGTGCTCCTTGTTTCAGCCAATCCGGATATGCAGGTTCATCGACGATCAGGTTCTGCCATCGGTCTACTTCACTTTCCCATTCGCTGAGGTTGATGAGCGCTTCCTTGGAGATTTGGAATGAAGAGTCTCCCGTGGAACCAAAATACTCCGTGTACCGTCGATACCATTCCGTACCACCTCCAAACCGGACTCGTGGAAAATCCCATGACAATACAAAAGGCACGACTGTCGTGTTGCCGGGCGGCAGCGTGATCTTTACTGCAACTGCGGCGGCAGTAGAAGAATCTGCGATGGAACTGTCTGGCAATACCCCATCATTGCTGAACTCGTTGTATATATCGTGACCGTCACCATTTCCATTCCACGATGTGCAGAATGATACTAACACTCCGTCTTGATCTTGTGTCGCGATGCACCATTCGGTATTCTGAGTTGTAGTTCCATTTTGTGGGCTTGAGGCTTTCATGACCACGCCGGTGATTCCATTTTCCCGCACTACATGATTCGAATAACCCTTCCGGTTGTCATTCCCGTATGCTGCGTTGGGGAATGTGAACATCAAAGCCAGTTTCAAAGTATCAGAACCAGGGTTGGACAATTGAAACTGAAAGATTCCTACGGGATAACTTGTCTCTCGATAGTTATGTGGGATGACAGGCGTAAATTGTTTGAGCGAAATATCGGCAGTGGTTCCCGAATAAACAAACCAGCCTTTCGGATAGAGCGCATAATATGTACCCGATCCGGACGGAAGCTTGTTCCATGCAGACAGAACATCTTCAGTTGCCAGTGTTTTTATTACAGGAGATTGTCCTTGAGTCTGCTCAAACAAATGAAAGGCTGCCTGAGGAAGAAATTTTTCTTCATGATATCCGGTTTTTAATTCCCATGGACCGAAGGTTCCGCAAAGATTATACATGAAGTTTCCTGCACCAATTCCACCGAGCGGTACTCCTCGCTTGGTTCTGCCCGTTGCTCCGGTTGGATGACTTCCTAATGGACGCGACCAAGCACAGGATGGAATGGGCCAATTATTATTTTCATGTTCTTTTGCCGTTATGAAAGAGGGAAGAATAACAGCCGGTAAGAGTATTGAAGTTGCGATGCGGTTAAAAAGAATTCGTTCTCTCAATTTTTGATCTTTTCAGCCTGTCAGTGTGCGCCGATTTTCATTTCTTCAGAACCGGGATTATTTATTCTGTGTACATTCATTTCCATCCGATATATATCTTCTTCCATTCGATGTAAGGTGCGTTCCAACGCCTGTCTGATTTTATTATGTTACGATACATTTTTATGCGTGTTAAGCATCTAGATGTCACTTTGCTAGAAATTCAATATGAATACAACCGCTCGTTGATCCGGAAAAGTGTTTGTTGCGCAGAATCGCTGATGCTTACTTGCAATGAGTTCGTCAATATTTTATTGGCTTCAACAAATGACAGGTCTGTTATACCTGCAAGATTGATGCGTACATTCATCGCGGCTCCATCGCAGGCGGCTCCCAACATCAAGACAGCAACGCCGGCATCCGAAAGAGAATTTTTATTTCCTTTTTCGCCCACAATTTTTAACAGCGCGACCGCCTCAGAACACAGTTCCAAGAGCTGCAGAGGAACAACCGTTGCCTCTTTATATGCCGCCTGAATTGCGGCTACACGCTGTGCATTCTGTTCTGTAGTTTCTTTTGGAAGCCTATAGGCGGCGATGACCTTTTTGAAAGCATCGGTGTCTTCATCAATAAGAGCTGTGAATTTTGCGCGAAGTCTTTCGGATTTTATTAAGACGCTTTCCAGCTCAATCTGAATGGTGGCGTTTGAATTTTTTCCAATTGTGAGACGGCACACCATCGATGCTAATGCAGCTCCAAGCGAAGCAGCAAGAGCAGAAACGCTTCCGCCTCCGGGGGCAGGAGAGTTGGATGCTGTTTCATCAAGAAATCTGGAGATTGAAAGTGAATTAAGCATGCCACATCCTTTAAATCATATATTCAATAATTTTTTTCTTTGGGTCAAACGGTTCAAGTCGGTTTAAACCTAATTTTTTGACAGCAAGTGAAACATATTCCGATTCAGAGAGTTCTTTACCATCCGAATAGAACTTTCCTGCTTGCACCATTGCATCCAATGGAGCAAGTCCCACCAGTTCGCTTCCGGAGACGTCGATTCCAAGCAAGTGAGCCTGTTTCTTCACTTCTTCATATGCCTTATGCATGGATGTCATTTCATAATCCACAAGATTGATGGAGACTTGTGAGATCTTAAAGCGCTCAAGATAAACACCCATAGCTTTAACTGCTTTGAGAGTGCCGGGAATCTTGATTATCTCGCCCTGTTCATTCTCCATCGTGTTGCCGCGTTCATCCGTTCTTGGTCTGCCGCTTTCACGTATGCGCAGAGCAATCTCATGTGCATGGCGATCAGTGAGTGTGTTGAGGTTCACATTGTACGCGATGAGGATTTTCCGTGCTCCGGTTACGGCAGCACCGGACTTCGCATTGAAGAGGGGTGCGCCATAATCCGGTTTCCATGCCGCATCCTTCAGCTTCTCTGCTAATCCTTCATACTCACCTGTGCGGATATCGGAAAGATTTCTTCGCTGCGGTGAACGTGCTGCAAATTCATATAAATATATCGGAATGTTCAACTCTCGTGCAACGCGTTCGCCGAATTTCTCGGCGAGTTTTACACAATCATCCATCGTTACATCGCTGATGGGGACAAATGGCACAACATCGGCAGCGCCGATACGGGGATGCTCGCCTTTCTGCTGTGTCATATCGATGAGTTCAGCAGCGGTCTTGGTTGCCTGAAATGCAGCTTCCACCACAGCATCCGGTTCGCCGACGAAGGTTACCACGGTTCGGTTGTAGTCTGCATCCGGTTCGATGCTAAGCAAGTGTGCACCAGGAACGTGCGTAATACTCTCGGCAAGAGCATCGATGGTTTCCTTATTTCTTCCTTCACTAAAATTGGGGACGCATTCCACAAGTTGTCGCATGGATGTTCCTTTCAGTTTTAATTACTCATTATGCTTTTCGAAATACTATTCTTTGATTGATTTCCTCCCCTCTTAGGGGAGGATTAAGGTGGGGTCTGTTGTTCTTTGACCTCACCCTAACCCTCTCCTGTGAGGAGAGGGAATGATTTCTCTATTTTCTAACGAAAAATACTTTAAGCAGTTACTTTCAGTTTTAAAAATCCAAATACGTTCCGTGCTTGATCACTTTGGCGACATGGTTTGTGCCGAAGTGATAGATAAGATATCGATAATCCGGAACATGGTATAAAATAATATCGGCTTGTTTCCCGACTTCAATGCTGCCAAATGTGCTCGAGAGTCCAAGTGCCGCTGCGCCGTTGATTGTTGTTGCACAGATCGCTTCTTCCGGCGTCAACGACATCTGTGTGCAGGCAATGGTCATCATCAACGGCATCGAATAGGACATACAGGAACCGGGATTGAAGTTCGATGCAATTGCTAGAGGAATACCGGCATCGATGATCTTACGTGCCGGCGGATATCCGCAGTGTAAAAAGAATGAGACACCGGGGAGTACTGTAGCAATGATTCCTGAATGTTTCAGCGTGGAGATTCCCGCATCATCGATTTTCTCTAGATGATCGGCGGAGATTGCGTTGACTTCTACGGCGAGCTTTGATGCGCCGATTTGTGAGAGTTGATCGGCGTGAATTTTAATCCTGAGCCCCAGCGATTTTGCTATCTCGAAGATTTTACGGCATTGTTCAACGGAAAAATATTCTTGCTCGCAGAATGCATCGCAGAATTTTGCCATCTTGTGCTTGGCGATGTACGGGAGCAGTCGTTTGCAAATGAGATCGACGTAGCCGTCCGGGTTTTCTTTGAATTCCTGCGGAATTGCATGTGCTCCAAGAAATGTCGGCACAATATCCATCAAGCTTTCTTCCGCAAGTTCATTGATTGTATGAAGTATCTTGATCTCGGCGTCTTCGTTTAATCCGTACCCGGATTTTATTTCAACAGTTGTGGTTCCTTGCCGCAGCATTGCATCAAGGTGACGGCTGGCGAGCTTCTTCAATTCTTTTTTTGAAGCAGCTCGTGTTGCGTTCACTGTGCTAAGAATTCCTCCGCCTGCCTCGGCAATTTCTTGATATGTTTTTCCTTCAGTACGCATTGCAAATTCATTTTCGCGGCTTCCTGCAAAAACAGAGTGTGTGTGTGAATCAACAAAGCCGGGGAGTGCAACAAAATCTGATGCATCGATAACATCGATGTTATCATCGACAGCCTTTGAGAATTCTGCGCTTGGACCGACCCAGCTGAATAGTCCATTTTGAATCAAGATAGTTGCATTATCGATAATACCAAGATTACGCATCTCTTTGCCGGATTTGTACAGTTTGCCGTCCGACCGAATGGTGACCAGTTGTTTGATATTTTTAATGAGCATATTCATAGAGAGACAATGTATTTCTTGGAGGGCAAATAACAAAGATAATGCTTCGGAAGCAAGTTCATCAAGATGAGTTCACACTGCCGGATTTATCATTCTTCCGCACGTATGAATATGCTGTGTGGCAGAACAATGCAACGCTGGAGTGAACTCGAGACAATTCATTTTTTGTGAGCAACATCGTTGAGCGCTGTCGGCACTACCTTTGTTGCGCTTCGTTGTTTTGTGTGTCAGCGGCTGTTATGTTCTTTATTCCATTCATTTAAAACTTTAATCATATGCGGAAGCAATTGTTTCCCTCCTTCTTTTCCGTGGCCAGGAATGACAATTCGACAATCTTGAAATCTGTTTATCACCTTTTCAACAGAAACCGGCCATTCAGTCATATTTGCATATCCGGTAAAACCGGGGTTATTATACTCCAACCCCTTAATCATACAGCCTCCAAACAATATCTTTCGTTTATGAAGATAAACGACTGTGTTATCTATGGTATGAGATTCTCCAGGAAAGTATACTTCAAAAACTTCGTCGCCAAATTTCAATTCTAAGCCTTCTTTCATAGGAAAGGTTTTATTTGGCGGCATCAAATGAAGCACCTTGTAAGAATTGTAGTAGCGCTTGTTCTCATCGGAAGAAACTGAATTCATAATGATTTTTTTTAATTCTGCGCTCTTTTCTTTTACAAGTTTCACTGTTAAATCAGGACCATACACCGGGATATTTTTCGAAAGTAAGACTTCATCGCCCCCAAGATTATCTTGATGAAAACCAGTAATAATTGCAGTTATTTTAAGAGGCCCAAAACTCTTTTCTATCCAGTTGAGCAAAGAATCAGTACCGGTTATTTCGCACGGTGTATTAATAAGCAGTCCTTGCTTGTCCGGCAAAAGAATAAACATACCATTAGAACCCCAAGGAAAATAATGGGTGAACATATATACACTATCCTGGATTTTTGCATAAAACAAATCTTCACTTATCTTGGTTTGATTCTTTTTTTGGTCAGATTGGCAATAAATATTTGTTCCATATACCATTATGATGAGGAAAATAAGAATCTTGATTTTTCCCATATTGACTCCTTCTATAACTAAAGTACATGTTTTCATTATAAATAATTAGCCGCTCACTCATAGAAGTGTCTTTGGAATGAGGGAGATGTGTTGTATTTTTTATTGCCGCGGAGTGCTTTGCCACAATGCTAATTGAACACCCTCTGGCGTCTCAAACTGTGCCCGCCAGCCCATCGATCCGACCTGAAATTTCTTCGTCAACACTTTGCCGTGTGCTTTTCGTATAGTTTTTATTGTTGTATCGATGTCTTCCACTTCGATATATGGAATAACTTGTCCTTTCTTGGGCAATTTTTTCACGATCTCAAATCCGCCATTGGGATGTTTACCAGTATGGATGATTGTATAATCTATATCCTGAATATGAGAAAAAGTCCATCCAAAGACAGTGCCGAAGAATTTCTTCGATTTCTCAAGATTGGTTGTTGGAATTTCGATATGTCCAAAAGCATGCATAAGTTTCTCCGTATAAAAGTGATTCATTGCTCTGTGAGCATTGGAATATGAACATCAAATTTTTTCGCATTGTCAATTGCGCGTTTGTATCCGGCATCAGCGTGACGAATAATACCCATGCCGGGATCGTACGTCAGCACTCTTTGTAACCGTGCTTCCGCTTCTTTTGTTCCGTCGGCAACGACAACCATTCCAGCGTGAATGGATAATCCAATACCGACTCCACCGCCGTGGTGAACACTTACCCAGCTTGCACCGCCTGAAACATTGAGCAGTGCGTTGAGAATTGGCCAATCGGCTATCGCGTCGCTGCCGTCAAGCATCTTCTCAGTTTCGCGATTTGGCGATGCAACACTGCCGCAATCAAGATGATCGCGCCCAATGACGAGGGGAGCGCTTACTTCACCATGAGCAACAAGATCATTGAAAACCGTTCCCATTTTTGCGCGTTCGCCATATCCAAGCCAGCAAATACGAGCCGGCAATCCTTGGAAATCAACTTCATTCTGTGCCTTTTCAATCCAGGTACAGAGCTGCTTGTTTTTGGCAAAAGTTTCCAACACTGCACGATCGGTACGATAGATATCTTCCGGGTCGCCGGAAAGTGCTACCCACCTGAATGAACCCTTGCCATCACAAAAAAGGGGACGGATGTATTCCGGTACAAACCCGGGAATGTCAAATGCTTTCTTTACTCCGCTTGCCAACGCCTCGCCGCGGATATTGTTGCCGTAATCGAAAACGATCGCGCCTTTCTGCTTCAGCTTCAGCAATCCCTTAACGTGTTCGGCAATGGAATTTTTAGAAAGTACAATATATTTCTGTGGATTCTTTTTGCGAAGTTTAAGTGCTTGTGCGTATGGCATTCCGGCAGGCACATAGCCATTCAGTGTATCGTGTGCGGACGTCTGGTCGGTAACGATATCCGGCAAGAACTTCCCTGCGGCAATCTTCGGAATAATATCTGCAGCGTTGCCGAGTAAGCCGACAGAGATCGGTAATTTCTTTTCCTTGGCAGCACGCACTTGTGCAAGCGCATCGTCAAGATTATTTGTCATGGTATCGAGATAACTTGTCTCAAGGCGTCGTTTGATTCGGTGGAGATCGACCTCAACGACCAGACAAGCGGCGCCGTTCATAGTTGCAGCGAGCGGCTGAGCACCTCCCATGCCGCCGAGCCCGGCGGTGAGCAGAAATTTCCCGGCAAGACTTCCGTGAAAATGTTTTACCGCAGCCGCTGCAAATGTTTCGTACGTTCCCTGAAGAATTCCCTGTGTGCCGATATATATCCAGCTTCCCGCTGTCATCTGGCCGTACATGGTCAGGCCAAGACCTTCCAACCTGCGAAATTCATCCCATGTTGCCCACTTTGGTACCAACATGGAATTGCTGATGAGCACGCGCGGTGCGTTCTCATGCGTTTTAAATACACCAACAGGTTTACCGGATTGGATGAGCAGCGTTTCATCGTTTTCTAAATTCTTCAGACTCTTCACAATGGCGTCATAACACTGCCAGTTGCGAGCGGCTTTTCCAGTTCCACCATAGACAATCAACTCCTGGGGCTTTTCGGCGACCTCCGGATCGAGATTGTTCATCAGCATACGCAGCGCAGCTTCCTGAATCCAGCCCTTGCAAATGAGTTGCGTGCCGTGTGGAGCATGAATAGTGCGAGGCTTCTGTTTCATACATGTCCTCAGTAAAGACTTAGCGTTCTTTATCGTTGATTTATGATTTGTGATCGGAGCCGAGAGTCTCGTGTTGTCTCAAAGTTTATACCCGATCTTCCGCAAGAAATCTTTCCGCCATTTAATATCGACTTCTGTTTCAATACCTTTCGTTTTCATCCCGTCAATCACACCGAGGATACCGCGACCTTGTTCAGTTTCTGCGACGATGACTTCCACAACATTTGCTGTAGCGCAGTAAATAGTGCACACTTCCGGAATGTTCTTGATGCTGTTGAGAATGTTGACCGGGAATCCGTTTTCCATGAAGAGAATAAAGCAGTGCCCGCATGAAAGTGCCATTGCGTTTTTCTTTGCCATCTCAATGAGCATATCGTCATTCCCGGTCCAACGGACAAGTGCCATACCGGAAGATTCGCAGAAGCCCAATCCAAACTTCATCTGTGGGTTTGTCTGAACGATAGCTTCGTGGATATCTTCAACCGTCTTGATAAAATGCGATTGTCCCAGGATAAAATTGGTGTTCTCAGGTTTGTCAATTTTTATAACTTTCAGTTCCATACAATAATCCTCTATTACGGTTTGATGAATTTTGAAATTGTCTCAACATGTATAAGTTGCTTCAATATCCCTGTTCCCGGACGAATAGGTTCAGGAACTTCAACAAGTGCCAGGCTGCATTTCTTCATTTCAATATCAGTCTTATGATCTCCGCCAATAAGCAATGAAATGGCGTCAGAGAGGAATGGTTCATGTCCGACGAGGAGCACAGATTCAACATCGAATTCAGTGATCTGTTTGAACAATTGTTTGGGATGAGTGCCATTCACGAGATATTCGGACGTTTCCATACGCGGCGCGTTGATGAGCGATTGCACGATTGCTCCTGTTTCGCAAGCGCGTTTCAGCGGACTGGCAAGAATGATATTGATATGTGTTTTGGTGTGCTGAAGAAATTTACCAACGTATGCGGCTTGCTTGTGTCCGAGATCGGTTAGCGGACGCTCGCTATCATCGAAGCGGGAATGAGAAGAAGCATCGCCATGTCGGAGGAAATAGATCAGCATTCTGTATTGCCGATGTTTTGGATGCCGCGTATGTACACAGAAAGAGCAGGTAGATGGACCTGTTACTCTTTTGTTAAATTGTATTGTTGGATTTTTGTATAAAGTGTTTTGAGACTGATACTGAGAATCTGTGCCGCAGTGTTTTTATTCCATCCAACGGTTTTCAGGACTCCTGCAATGTGTGCTTTTTCTATTTCGCGAATTGAGACAGCGCTTCCTATTTGCGGACCGGTTGCCGTTCCCCCAGTTTCTTTCAGCAAAGCAGGCCGTCTGCCGATGGGGAGGGAGATGTCTTCAATGCAGATCAGATTATCTTTGCATAAAATGCTGGCGCGTTCAATGACGTTTTCCAATTCGCGAACATTGCCGGGCCAGTCATACTTCATCAGAAGTTCGAGAGCCTTCGGTTCCATCATTTTGAGTTCGCGGGGGTGCACACGGCTTTTCAAAAAGTAATCTACCAGCATGGGAATATCTTCCGGCCGTTCACGCAGCGACGGTACCGACAGTGTAATGACGTTAATACGGTACAGCAAGTCCTCACGAAAATCTCCGGTGCCTACTTCGTCGTGCAAATTTTTATTCGTAGCGGAGATAACCCGTACATCCGATTTGAGATTCTTGTTGCCGCCCACGCGCCGGAATTCTCCTGTTTGAAGGAAACGCAAGAGTTTCGGTTGAATCATTAAACTGATCTCGCCGATTTCGTCGAGGAAGAGTGTGCCGCCGTTTGCGATTTCGACAAGTCCCTGTTTCATTGCATGTGCATCGGTGAACGAACCTTTTTCATGACCGAACAGCTCGCTTTCGAGCAAATTTTCTGGAATGGAGGCGCAGTTCAATGCAACGAACTGCATATCCTTGCGATAACTGTTTTTGTGCAGGAAGTTGGCGATGAGTTCTTTCCCTGTGCCGCTTGCTCCTTGAATGAGTACCGGAGAATCGGTTGGTGCAACTTTCGCAGTGATGTTGAGTAATTCCAACATTATTTTGCTTTCACCGACAATATTGCCGGTAAATGTGTGGCGCGCAAGTTCGGATTTGAGAACTTTATTTTCGATACTGAGCCGCTTGCGTTCTACTGCGCGTTCAATGACTGCTATCAACTCCTCACTTCCGTATGGCTTGGTAATATAATTGTATGCCCCCAATTGCATACACTCGACTGCACTCTTCACGTCATGAACACCGGTGAGCATAATAACTTGTGTGTCATAGGAATGCTCGCGGATGAATTTCAATACCTCTACACCATCCACGCGAGGAAGTTTGATATCCAACAGTACAAGATCGAATGTTCGCTGCTGGAGGGCGTTAATTGCCATGACGCCGTCTTTTGCTGTTTCGACCTTGTAGCCTTCTTTGATAAGCATTGACTCGAGGACTTGAAGAAACGTTTCTTCGTCATCGACAGCGAGAATGGAAATGGTTTCTGGTTTCATAAGAGTATGAGAATGAGTACATCATTATCGGATCGGAAGCGCGAAATGGAAGGTTGCTCCTTTGCCGATTTCCGATTCTACCCAAATCTTTCCGTTGTGTGCTTCAATAATACGTTGTGAAATAATCAATCCGAGACCTGTCGACTGATCCTTGCTCGATTTGCCAGAAACAAGATCGCGGTAACGGTCGAAGATCAGCGACAGTTTTTCTTGCGGGATCCCGGATCCGCTATTAAATACCGAGACGATTTCATGGTCCGTTGGTTGTTGTCCTTCTTCAAGTAGAATTGCAACCTTGCGCACTTGCACGACGATTACACCTTGTGCCGGTGTGTGTTGAACAGCGTTACTTAAAAAATTATGCAACACTTGGTCAATTTTTTCTGAGTCGTACTCCAGCGGCGGCAAATCAGGTTCGGTATAAAAATCTAGTGTGATTTTGCTTGATTGAATAGGAACGCGAAATTCATGTGTGGCATTCTGTACCGATGTGCCAAGATTGCCAATGCCTTTATTCAATCGTACTCTTCCACCTTCAAGTTTTGTCAAGTCCATCATGTCAGTAAGAAGACCGATCACCTTATCGATGGAAGTGGTCATGTACCCGAGGAGTTCCTTCTGATGGTCGCCGAGTGAACCAGCCATTCCCTTCAATAAGTACCCGATGCTTTGGCGAAGTCCGGCAATAGGATTGTGGAGATCGAAGAGTAAGCGAGCAGTATGTTCCGTTTGCAGACGTCGAATGCGGTCTTCAGCGTCACGTGCCTGAATGATGCCCTTGAGCTGTGGAACGAGCTGGTCCATATCGATGGGCTTGGTAAGATATTCCTTTGCTCCAAGCTTCATTGCTTCCACCGCCATACCGACATCACTCATCCCGGTCATCATGACAACTTCTGTTTGTGCTGAATTCTTTTTGATGTAACGCAATACTTCCAACCCGTTTGCACCGGGCATCTTGATATCGAGGAGTGCTATGTCATAATCTTTTATCTGTGTCTTTTTAATTGCATCGACACCATCTCCAACCTCTTCAACTTCAAATCCTTCATCACTCAGCCACGCCGCAATTGTCATCCGCAAGGGATTTTCGTCGTCAGCAATGAGGACTTGAATTTTATCTTCGCTCATACATGGTCACTCACATCGGTGTATAGAAAATATTCATTGCAACCCGCTGCCGGAAAGGCTTGAACACCGCGAATTACTATTGTTAGCATAATCTACCGCTGGAGATAATAAACAGATTCACCTGAAAAGTCAATTGCTTTCTCCTCTTTACGGTCTCAAAGAAAAGTTGAATTTGACGACACACACTACTACATTAGACCAATAATTTCAATAACACCTACGGTTTTGTTATGAAAAACCACATCCTCGATGGCAATCGGCTTACTATTCCTCAAGTATTTGACCTCGCACACGAAACAGCCCGAGCGAGGCTGAGTCCAACGGCGAAGCGAAAAATTATTCAAGCAAGAGGGCTTATTGATCGCTGGATAACAAAGGGTGAGACAGTCTATGGTGTGACGACCGGTTTTGGAGAGTTTTCCAATGTACGCGTGAGAAGGGAAGATATCGAACAGCTCCAAGAAAATCTTATTTTTAGCCATGCTGCAGGCGCAGGGGACATGCTACCGGCAGAAATAGTGCGTGCGATGATGGTATTGCGGATCAATGCGCTGGCGAAAGGTTATTCTGGGATCCGGCTTTCGACCGTAGAATTGCTGATGAAAATGTTGAACCATAACATTGTTCCGATCATTCCGTCGCAAGGATCCGTTGGCGCAAGCGGTGATCTTGTGCAGCTTGCACATTTAGTACTGGCGATGATGGGGAAGGGGAAAATAATTCAAAATAAAAAAGGAATAAATGAAAAAAGCAAAATAAGGGAAAAACGCAAAGGGAGAAGTGAAAAGGAAGAAGTTGTGGATGCTGCAACAGCATTACGACGCAATAAACTTCAACCGGTCAAGCTGACGGCGAAAGAAGGGCTTGCACTGATTAATGGTACGCAAATGATGACGGCGTATGCAGCACTGGCGGTTCATCAGGCAAAACGCTTAGCAAAGATCGCTGACATTGCGTCGGCGATTAGTGTAGAAACACTGCGGGGAAGTGATACGGCGTACGACGAACGTATTCATCGACTTCGTCCTTATAAAGGTCAGCGAGCAGTGGCGAAAAATATGCGAAGGCTCATGTGCAACAGTGAGCTTCGCGAATCGCATCGGCGTAATGACACGCGAGTGCAGGATGCGTATTCGATACGGTGTATTCCGCAAGTGCATGGCGCCTCACGCGATGCAATCGACTATGTCTACGACAAGGTTTCCATCGAGATCAATTCGGCGAACGACAATCCGCTTATCTTTCCGAAAGATGGCATCCATCTTGAAGGCGGCAACTTTCACGGTCAGCCAATGGCTCTTGCGATGGATTTTCTTGCTATCGCACTATCGGAGTTTGCAAATATTTCAGAGCGCCGTATTGAACGATTGGTGAACGGTTCACTCAGCGGCCTGCCAAGATTTCTCACACCCAATGGCGGACTGAACTCCGGTTTGATGGTTGCGCAGTATACCGCTGCCTCGCTTGTGTCGGAGAATAAAGTACTAGCACATCCGGCAAGTGTGGATTCTATTCCGACATCTGCCAATCAAGAGGACCATAATAGCATGGGTTCCATCAGTGCACAAAAGGCATGGCGTGTGTTAAGGAATACACAAACGGTTCTTGCTATTGAGCTGCTCTGTGCCTGCCAGGGGATGGATTTTGCCCGGGCGCTGAAACGTTCGAAACCACTCAAGTCCGGTGCAGGAACAGAAGTAGCATATCGGTTTGTTCGAAAACATATCAAGCATCTCGAGCGGGATCGAGTGCTGTACGATGATATTCAGAAAGCGCTCGGATTGGTTGAGAACGGAAGTGTACTCGATACAGTTGAGAGAAGAATAGGATTCTTGGATTGACGAATTAATAAATCCTCAAAGAGAAGGACATTCGATGAAATTTGAAAAAGAATTCATTCGCACCTTACCGAAAGTTCTTCTTCACGATCACCTCGATGGTGGTGTGCGTCCGCAAACATTGATTGATCTGGCGAACGATCAGAAGTATGATCAACTGCCGACAACCGACGCGGGCGAATTAGCAAAATGGTTTCACCGAGGTGCCATGCGCGGGAATTTGCCGCTCTTTTTGGAAGGTTTCAAACATACTTGCGGTTTAATGCAAAGTGAAGAAGCTCTTGAACGCGTTGCGTACGAAACGTTGGAAGACATGAAAAACGATGGAGTGGTGTACGTTGAGACGCGTTTTGCTCCTGTGTTTCATCTCGGTAAGGGACTTGATGTCCACAAAGTAGTGATGGCAGTACTACGGGGGCTTGAGCGCGGTAAGAAAGACTTCGGTGTTCATTATGGCCTCATTATTTGTGCAATGCGACATATGGACCCTTCGGTTTCTTTGGAGATGGCAGAGCTCGCAGCGGATTTCCGGAATCGCGGTGTCGTAGGGTTCGACCTTGCCGGTGAGGAAGGCGGTTATCCGCCGAAGAAACATGTCGATGCATTTCATTATATTCAACGGGAAAACTTTAACATTACTGTTCATGCCGGCGAAGCGTTCGGTAAGGAATCTATCTGGCAAGCGATTCAATGGTGCGGCGCTCATCGTATCGGTCATGCAACACGTCTTATCGAAGATATGCGCGTGAAAGATGGTGAAGTATTGAATATGGGAACGCTTGCTCAATACGTGCTGGACAAACGTATCCCGCTTGAAATCTGTCTTACCAGCAATGTGCATACAGGCGCCATCCAAAGTTTGGAAGAACATCCGTTCGGTATTCTCTATCGGTATAAATTCCGCTGTACGCTTAATACCGACGATCGTTTGATGAGCAATATCACATTGACCGATGAGTTGTATACTGCAGCAGAAATATTTAATTTAGATCTGGATGATCTTGAAAAACTGACCATCAATGCGATGAAGAGCGCATTCATCTCATATAAACAACGTATTGCAATTATTTATAATACTCTCAAGCCAGGATTCGTTGATGCAAGAAAAGCGCTCCAATAAACAAGTTGTTAAACGGTTCAGGATTGCTATTCTATGAGAGATAGAATTGAAGCCCACTGGCCTATTCTTGTTGCACTCATCACCCTATGGGTAACAATGACAATGTTGACCTTGTCATCTCTTCAGCAAACAAGGGGACATCTTATATATGCGCTTGATGATGCATATATCCATATGGCGATGGCAAAGAATATTGCCCAGCATGGCGTATATGGTGTTACAAAATACGAATTCAGTTCGTCTTCTTCCTCTCCGGTATGGACATTGCTCCTTGCGTCCTTCTACGTTGTCTTCGGTATTCGTGAATGGATACCGTTTGTTCTTAATATGCTGTTTGCGTCAACCATTCTTGTTGCGATCTACCTTATCCTTCAACATGCTTCGTTGAATACTGTCCTATCGTTTATAACACTTCTCGCAGTTGCGTTCTTTACTCCGTTTCCAGCCATGATCTTCTGCGGTTTGGAGCACCTTCTTCATATTCTTTTAACAATAGTATGTGTGTGGTATCTTACAAAGATAATTGTGAAGAGTGATTCTAAGGAAAGTAATTCACACTTTACAATGTTGTGCGTGCTTTTTGCAGGAATAGTCATGACACGCTTTGAAAGCTATTCTCTGTTGTTTGCAGGCTGCTTGCTCTTATTGGTTCGAAAAAAATGGAAGCGTTCACTGGTACTTGCTCTTGCAGGAATCCTGCCGCTTCTACTATATCAATACATTTCGGTTTCCAAGGGTTGGTTTTGGCTCCCCAATTCCATTCTCATCCGGGCAGATGCTTCTCAAGGAGAAGTATTTAATAGTCAGCAAGCAGTAGTCATTAATCTCATATTTTCAGGTCTCTCCGGTTTTATTTCGGATGGCCTCGGTAATTTTAACTATACCCCTCATATAAGCGTACTGATTATAACATCATGCGCTCTTCTCGTCGTTGGATGGGTATGGTCGAAGTCATTATGGACCACCGGAAATGTATCAATCGTACTATTCGTTCTTGCAGCTTTGGCACATCTTCAATTTGGGAAGATTGGTTACTTCTATCGTTATGAAGCATACCTCGTTACCCTTGGTTTATTCGTCATCGCGTATGCATTTTCAGAAATCATACGTTCAGAAATTCCATGGAAACAAAGATTTCGGATAGGAATTGTTATTAGTGTCATCATGCTATATTTTTCTGTTCAAGGATTACGTCCTCTCATCGGGCGCAGCAGAAATTCATTTAAACAAATTCCTTCGGCCTGCCGTAATATATACGAGCAACAATATCAAATGGGATTGTTCTTGCGATACTTTTATCCGGAATCAACCGTGGCGGTGAACGATATTGGAGCAGTATCATTCTTGGGAGATGTGCATATGTTGGATCTGGTCGGACTGGCAAGTGCGGATGTCCTCAAGTTAAAAAAAGAAGGACGGTATACGACAGAACAGATATTCCAACTGTCCAAGATGAAGGATGTTGATTTGGCAATTGTCTACGATCCATGGTTTCAGGCTGAAAACCTCCAGGGCGTTCCGCCGGAGTGGATCAAGGTAGGCGAATGGGCGATTGAACATAATGTTATCTGCGGCGGTGACATAGTGTCTTTTTATGCAGTGAAGGCTTCCGAGAAAGAGCGTCTGGTCGATAATCTTCGCTCATTCTCTTCTCTGTTACCTAAGAGTGTTGGCCAGTATGGCCTTTATACAGTCCAATAATATACACAGTGCGGTTTTAAAGCCGTAGGAGGATATTATTTAATGTCCATTGTGCTTTTTCTTCATTTGTTCAATTTCATTTTAGGTGGAGGTCCTATGGAAACCAAGCATATTCATTGGCTGGGGCATTCAGCCTTTCGTATCGAAGATGGCAGTACACAAATTTATATTGATCCGTTCAAACTTCCCGCAAATCTTCCCAAGGCAGACATCATTTTTATTACACATGCACACTATGATCATTTCTCGGTAGAGGATATAGCCAGGATAAAGAAGGATGGTACGATAATCGTTGCCACAAAAGATGTAACATCTAAGATTGGCAAAGGAACAGTAACCGTCGTTCCTGGACAGAATTACACTGTTGGCAGTCTGAAAGTAATGACGGTGCCGGCATATAATCTTGACAAGAAATTCCATCCCAAAGGAAACAATTGGGTTGGATATATCATTACATTGTTGAACGGTCAAAAGATTTATCACGCCGGTGACACAGATTTTATCCCGGAGATGTGGAAAGTCATAACTGATATTGCTTTGCTGCCATGCGGTGGTACGTATACGATGACAGCCCAACAAGCAGCAGAGGCGGCCAACATCTTCAAGCCGAAAATTCTTATTCCCATGCATTGGGGAGATATCGTCGGATCGAAGGCAGATGCAGAGGAAGTGAAAAAACTGTATAAAGGTGAGACGGTGATTTTGAAACCTGAACGCTAAAGTTATTATGTTGGTTACTCAGATTTATCGCTGATCACAGATTATACAAATAAGATTATTATCATTGAATCAGTGAAAAAGAAAATCTGTGAAATTATTCATCCGTGTTTATATAGCTCAATCTGAGCAATCAACCAATCATTTTTTCATCTGAAGAAAACGCTCCCGATCTCGTCTATGGAGTCGAATCTTTATCTTCACATGTTCCTCTTCGTACGTTCGTTCCAGCACTTCGCCGATATCATACAATTGCGCGATGAGCTTTTGACGCGAGTTTGGAAATACGATTTCTTCAATAGTAAATTCCTTCTCCAGCAGTTTGGCAACTTCATCTTTGAGTCCGACGATATTGATTCCTCGTGTTGCAGAAATGAAAACTCGATTCGGGTGCTTCTCTGCAAGCGTCGGTATAATGCTTCGATCTTGGAGTAGGTCGATCTTGTTGAATACGATGAGAGTTGAAGTGTCGCTTGCGCCGAGATCTTCCAGAGTCTCTTGCACGACATTAATTTGATCCTCGTAAAACGGATTTGAGATATCCACCACATGTAAAAGAATGTCCGCCTCGGTTATTTCCTCCAATGTACTCTTGAACGATGCCACAAGATGATGTGGAAGCTTTTTGATAAACCCTACGGTATCCGTCATAAGAATAGAGACGGCTGAATTGAGCGGGACGAGTCGCGTTGTAGGATCGAGCGTTGCGAAGAGCCGGTTTTCCACAAAGACATCGGAACCGGAAAGTAAGTTTAAAAGCGTAGATTTACCCACATTGGTGTACCCAACAAGCGCAGCGCGTGTATGTTTCGTCCGTCCTTTACGCTGTGTTACGCGCTGTTGCGAGATGCGTTCCAACTTTTCTTTCAGATGACTGATACGTGTGCGTATTAACCGGCGGTCCGTCTCGATCTGTGTTTCACCGGGTCCTTTGGTACCAATGCCGCCAAATTGTTTCGACAAATGTGTCCATTGACGTGTCAGGCGAGGCAACAGATACTCGAGCTGTGCAAGTTCTACCTGTGTTTTCGCTTCGCTGGACTTTGCGCGTGCTGCGAAAATGTCAAGAATCAGACCGCTGCGGTCGACCACCTTACACTCAAGAAGACTCTCAAGATTCCGCACCTGTGCAGGCGTGAGATCATCGTCAAAAATGACAAGCGGTATCTTTTCTTCTTGCAATCGTTTGTGTAACTCTTCGACTTTTCCTTTTCCGATGAACGTTGCAGGTTCAGGATGATCACGATCCTGTGTTATTCTGCCTACAACTTCTGCTCCTGCTGTATCAGCAAGCAATGCGAGCTCAGTGAGAGATTCGTCAACCTCCGTTTTGGAAGTAAGACGTGAAGGCATTCCGACGAGAATGCACTTTTCTTTTCCAGCTTGGGCTAATTCAATCATAGGCGTATTTGATTATCCATTTGTGCGTGTGGTTGCTGTTGTTATAGATCGTTTGCTGTTTCGTGCTACAAACATTTCGACAACGGCGATGAGTAGCGCGGCGATGAGGAACTGTTTCCAAAGTTCTGCACCAAGACGCGATTCAATAATAATGCGCTGTACTTCCTGCGGCTGATGCACCGTATGTACGACATTGTTGATAATGCCAAGATGCATCAACATTCTCTCCCGTCGTTTTTCGTTTGACGGAGTCGTATTGGACTCATCGGGATCGACATTGACTGCGAATTTGTCGAGAATGAGATTACCCGCCTTAACGCTATAGAGACCATAGAGATCTGTGCCAGAAAAACGCATGCTTTTATCCATCGGTCGCTTCTGCGTATTGACAAGAACCTCCATTCCTCCTGGTTTCGTTACTGTAAGTGCAGGTGCAACCGAAGTGCGAATGCGGATTGTTTTTTCATCACCAACGAACAACGAAAGATCGGTTATTGGTTCTTGCACAAGATATGCGAGCGAGCGATGTATCAGCGGCACAAACAATCCTTTCAAAGGTAGGTCAGACCATTCCGTATTTGTAGCGACACTTATCATCAACGCGCGGCCATTGCCAATGCGTTCCTCGATCAAGAAAGGATATCCGTTCGAAAGTGTAATCACTGTCTTTGAATGTGGAGTCGGTATGAAGTGGAGTGATTTCAACACGCGCGGCGATTCCAGAATTCGCTGACTGTGTAATGTTCCTGCCGATTGCTTTGTTTCGTCCTTTTCAAACATTCCGGCAAACAGCGGATGACGAAGATCGACTTTTTCGAATTCAACAGATAAGCCGGTTACTTGTGATGTTCCGAGCTGACTGTCAACTGCAGCAATCGTCGAGATACAGAGTGCAGCGGCAATGCTTATGTTGAATGCGCTCATTGTTGTACGAGCACCGGGAAAGATCAATACACCGCCACCATTTTGAAGATATGTTTTTAGAATAGACGTTTGGCTCGATGTCAGTTCTGGCGGATTGGAAAGAACTATGACGTCGGCATTGCTCAAGAGCGATGTTGATAAATGGTCCAATGAGGACTCTGTCGTTTTTAGGCTGGCGCTGGTGTCAGAAAGCCTCGTACTCAGAGCAAGCCGGAGATACGTAAGATCGGATGAATTACCGACAAGAAGCACGCGGAACTCTTCCGGAATATGCACGGTGAAGAATCGCCTGTTGTCAAATTCGAGTTCGTCATCTTCCAGTTCGATTGTCCCCTCAAGAAACCCTGCGAGCTTGGGAACAAGTGTGAAATCCGTTTCAACTGATTGCCCTCCGCGAATGTCAACTCCTTTTTGTGCCACATGGCTTCCATCTTGATAGATACTGACTACATGGTTCTGCATATCAGCAGTGGCATGATTTACCAGCTTTGCTTTTACGACAAAGGGTTTATTGACTTCAAAAATTGCATTCGGAATTTCAATGGATTCTATGGAAACATTTTGCACTTCACGTTTTCCCAGCGGGACGAGGAAAAATTGAGTTGTCGCAGCAAAAAGTCGTTCGGCAGTTTTCGATATGTTCAACTTTGATTCGAGCGATCCTAATTGAAAGTCCGAAATTACATACACTTCTTTATTAAAGTTCTTCGAAGAGGCAAGCAGTCTGGATACGAAGCGAAGTGCATCTTCTATGGTACGGTGAATAGATGACGGCTTGATATCCATGAGAGCACTGTGAATCGCGGGGAAGTTACGCTGAGACGATGGTATCTCTTTTGTTCCATCTGTAGGAACGTCTGATAGTTTTACGAGGAAAACTTCATCTTCGTCTTTAAGGAGATTGACAATTGATGTGGCAGAATTTTTTGCCTGCCGCAAAAGTTCTCCTTGCTCATCGCTGGCAGTCATGCTCTGTGAGTCGTCAAAAAGAATTACTGCCGTTGTCTTCGCTTGTTCGGCTAAGCCGATGGGAAGTGATCCTTTCAATGTCGGACGAGAGAATGCCAGGACAATGAGAATCACCATTAATGTTCGGAGGAAGAGGAGTAACAGTTGCCGAAGTTTCAATCTGCGGATTTTTGTTTTTTGCAATTCCTTTAAGAACGATAATGTACTGAATTCAATCGTCTGCAGCTTGCGGAGATTGAAGACATGAAGCAGGATTGGAATTGCCGCTGCAGCAAGTCCGAACAGTACAAAGGGATTAAGAAAAGTCAACGTGTGTCCTTCTTCTATACAAATTCTGTACTAACTTAATCCGAAGATGCGCGAAAAGCAAGAAGATGGGAAAACCTTCATAACTTTCCGAAAGTTCACTCGATTTAAGCTTCAGAGACTTTCGGAAAGTGACAATGCTTTCGGAAGGTTACTAAATATTTCATATCTTGATGACAGGAAAAAGGAGAACAACATGTTACAAATCGCAATTGAAGCCGCCCTTGAAGCAGGAAAATATCTCAAAAAGAACGTTGGAAAAATTCGCCATATTGAACGAAAGGAAGGGCAGGAAACCAATCTGGTTACTGAGATTGATAAGAAGGCGGAAGAGACAATCATCAGCAGAATCAAAAAACACTTTCCAGACCATGATTTTCTTGGCGAAGAGTCAGGAGCTGCAGAAATTAAATCTGAATACCGATGGATCATTGACCCATTGGATGGAACGGTAAACTACACTCATGGTCTTTCCATCTTCTGTGTTTCGATAGGACTGGAACACAAAGGAGAGATCGTGCTTGGTGTTGTGTATGATCCCAACCTTGACGAACTCTTTACAGTTGAGAAAGGGAAAGGCGCTCGGTTGAATAAGAAACGTATTCAAGTCTCGAAAACACCAAAATTGATTGAAAGCCTTGTTGTTACAGGATTTCCTTACACAGTGAATAAAAATCCTGAACCAGATATAACTCATTTCAGAAATTTTATTGTTGAAGCGCAAGCAGTACGGCGGCTCGGTTCGGCGGCACTGGATTTATCGTATGTTGCTTGCGGTCGATTCGATGGTTTCTGGGAAGGATCGCTTAATCCATGGGATATGGCTGCCGGCGTGTTATTGGTAACAGAAGCAGGTGGTAAAAGGACGGATTATCGCGGATTTCCTTCCAATGTATACAACAAACAAATGCTTGCAACAAATGGATTGATACACGAACAGATGATAGCAGTGTTGAAGAAAGCTTATCAGTAGATAAATCTATGAGTCTCTGAGTAGCCGAGTAATGGACCATTGATGTGAGTTTGTTTCAGATCCTGTGTCTTGGGTTCTAGACTTTCAACTTAGTACTTTTACTTTTGTCATTGTTCTCCCCACTTTCTCGAACCATTTTTATCAACGATATCAATAATCATAGGCGTTCGCTCCGGTTGTGTAGGTGAAACCTTGAATGCCTTTGATATTCGCTTACGAGCGGCAACAAGAACATCTTCGCGATCGGTATAGAAAACAGCGAGTGGATCGCCGATATCTACCGCATCACCAACTTTCTTTTTCAAAACAATTCCTGCTTTCTTGTCTATGATGTCATCCATTCTTTCGCGGCCGGCACCGAGTGAAATACTCGTCATGCCAAGTTCAAAGGAATCTATCTCGCCGATAAATCCATGTTCGCTGGATTTGATTTCCATGGCAAACTTCGGAAGAGGATAACGCTCGAGATTTTCTATCGCGTTAACGCTTCCCCCTTGTGCACGGATGAGGTCGAGCAGTTTGCGATATGCAGAACCATCGGCAATGCTTTTCCTGCATTTCTCAATTCCCTCTTCAATCGACTTCGCTTTCTTTCCGAGATAGACCATTGCACCGGAAAGCACATAGGTCACTTCCATTAAATCTGCTGATGTATCATTATACCCGATTGCTCCGCGTAAGCACTCCACTGCTTCTACCACTTCCAGCCAATTGCCGATAGCGACACCGAGCGGTTGATTCATATTGGTGATGAAACCGATGGTTTCTTTTCCGAATCCATTTCCAATGTTGACCAGCGTTTTTGCCAGTTCCATTGAGCGATCATGCGTGTGCATAAAAGCGCCGCGTCCGGTTTTAACATCTAACACTAATGCATCGATCCCCTCAGCCAATTTTTTACTCATAATGCTTCCGGCAATAAGCGGGATGCATTCAACGGTCGCCGTCACATCACGGAGAGCGTACATTTTCTTGTCTGCAGGTGCAATTTCTTTCGTCTGTCCGATCATCACGACTCCGATATCTCGAATGACACGCTTGTATTCAGAAATCGTCAAATCGGTGCGGAAGCCGGGAATAGATTCTAATTTATCGAGTGTGCCGCCTGTGTGCCCGAGGCCGCGGCCGGAAATCATTGGAACAGGCACACCGCACGCTGCAACCATTGGTGCGAGAATGAGCGATATTTTATCACCAACACCACCGGTGGAATGTTTGTCTACTTTAATGCCGGGGATTTCTGAAAGATCGATAACTTCTCCGGAGTGCAGCATCAATCGTGTAAAGCTCGATGTTTCTTCCCGGCTCATTCCCTGAAAATAGCATGCCATCAGGAATGCAGACATCTGGTAATCCGGAACTTCACTTTGGACATAGCCGATAATAAGAAAGCGGAATTCTTCTTCGCTCAGAGATCCGCCTTCGCGTTTTTTCCGTATCAATTCAACAACATTCATAGTGATAACCCGCAAAAACTTCTTCAATCATTCAGTCAATGATGCGGCCTGGATACAACCGTTCGGTCTTAATTGTTTTTGACAGCGGCATTCGGAATGGGTGAGGTGATCATCACGGTCACGAATGCCATGAGGCCGTTCCAAAGATGGAGTGAGAATCCGTTTCCGATCAATTATTGAAGTCGTTCTAACATAATTTCTATCTTCATGACTGATGTTTATTAGGCGTTGGTTTCAAATTCCAAGAATCAAAATACAAATAACAAACAAATATCAAATTCCAAACTTTGGAAATTCCACTGTTTTTTAGAATTTCGACCTATAGGGAATTGGTTATTGTGATTTGCATGAATTAATAATTTCCTCTGCTTCCCGGTTTCATTGCCGTGCTTCCGGATTTACACATGGGGCACTCCTGTGGCTGGTAAGCCACTGTTTCCATTAACAAAACAGCGAATTGTTTCGTATTAAATTCTACTTTACCGTTGCTTCTATCGACAATACATCCGGTGCCGACAACACTTCCTTTTGCATTATTGACAAGGTCGATTACTTCTTTCGTGGAGCCGCCGGTTGTTACAACATCCTCAACAACCAGAACGCGTTCACCCGGGATGATTTCAAATCCGCGGCGCAGTTCCATTTTGCCGTCTTTCCGTTCGGCAAAAATAGTGCGGGCGTTTAACATTCGACCGACTTCTGTTCCAACAACGATACCACCGATCGCAGGTGAGAGCACAACTTCGATTTCGTTGTATTCGAAGTGCCGCGCAATTTCTCCGCAGAGGAGGTGGAGATGCTTGGGAAATTGTAATACGCGGGCACATTGGAAATATTGCGGACTGTGCAAGCCTGAAGTAAGTTGAAAATGACCTTCCAGGAGCGCTTTTGTCTCCCTGAAAATGTCGAGGATTTGTTCCTTGGGCAGTTTCATTGATGTTGTGCTTTGTTTGTGATTGATGAAAAGATACGAAGAACTCATCTGATGCGCAATTTACTAAAGGTTGTTTTCTTACAGATACAACGATGAAGGGAGATTATTTTAAAAGGGATTGGATTTCTTTTGCCAATGCAATATCTTTCCTGGTGATTCCACCCTCACTATGTGTAGAAAGCACGAGCAGAACCTTGTTCCATCGAATGTCGACATCAGGATGGTGATTTGCGCGCTCTGCGAGTAAAGCAACTGAGTTGACAAAACCCATCGCCCGAACAAAATCCTTGAATTTGAATTTTTTTCTTATCTCGATCCTTCGTTTTGTCCAGCCCGTCAAATGTTTCAGTTCTTGTTGAATTTTTGTGTTATTCAGTCTCGCCATTTGTTCACCTCGTCATGAAAGAATTTGCGTCAACGGCCACTCATCGCGACAAGATCACAAATATTCTCAACTGCACTTCGTTGTTTGAGATATCTAGAAATGTCTCGCACTATTGAACGAACTCATTCCCAACTTTACGCGCGCGTTCGGGTTTATCCAGATTAATGCCGATGGATAGGCCAATTTCTACTAACAGATTCCAACCCGCACAGAGATAGACATACGGAGTTAATTCACCTGCATCGGGTACACGAATAGTCGTAAGTAACGTGTTCCGGTTAGCAATGGCTACGACTTTCAGTCCTACACCTTTGACCAACACTTCATGGAATTTCTCTATTTCCTCATCGATCGGATCCACAACAAAAACTATGTCGTTTGAATTCATGACCTCTTCAATACCGTGCACAGCATATGTGCCTTCGAGATAATCTGATTTCTTATGGGTGATTTCATTTGTCTTGAGAGTCAATTCTTCAGCCACGCCGTCGTTGTAACCGGCAAAATAGATTGTTGGTGCTTTCATTGCAGCTTGGATGATAGCCGGATCAATCGTCATAGTGAGAGCTTGTTCGATCTTGCCCGATAGATCTGCAGAGACAAATCCGTTCCTACTAACGATATGCCAGAGAATGGATTCATAGAAAAGAGCTTGTTCAACGACACTTTTTGTAGCAGGAACAGCTTGCTCCCATCCGCACGAGAGCACAAACGTTTCTTTGCAGGTTTGCTCCAAAAGAGTTCCCTTATTGGCGGAGAGACCAAACCGATTTTCATTTCCAGCATCGGCTAATTTCTTTGCTAACGTAATAACCTCTTTGGTCCTGCCGGAGTTCGAAGCACAGAACACAGCAAAATTTGAAAGATCGTATTGCGCTGATTGTCGAGCACCATCGGTTGCAATACGAAGGTCCATTCCCCATCGAAGAGCTTTTCGGATGGCGTTCTTGGCGGGGAAGATGCGGCTGGATCCTTCACCAGTAAGAAACAGCTTACCAATAGATTTAACCTTTTGTGCAATCTGTTGCGTTTGGTTTGGATTAAAATTCTTTACCACACCAACGGTATCCATCATTTCCTGAACCAGTAAAAATTTGGAATATTTCGCGTCCTTTGGATTTATAACCGATCTCCTTTTAATTTCGCTTCTTTATTTCTTCAATATATTTCTTAAACTCTTCTGTTTCGTTGCGTACCTGTTTAATGAAACTATTGTCTTCAATAGTGCCGATAGCAGCGGTCATTTCTGCTATATTCCGGTACGTGTTCTGCCGAAATGTATTGTCATGATCTTTTTTTCTTGAAATATACACCTGATCACAAATAAATTCTTGGATTGTCACCGCCCGGTCAAGTGCAGCATTCCATTGTTCTCGTGTCAGATCATCTGTTCCGAGCAAAGCACAGAGAGAAGCAAAGGCATGTTTTTGCTTCTCAAGAGGATACTGTTGCCATAATGTGTTATATCGATTATGAATATCTTTCCATCCGGCAAGCTTTCCTGATCCGATGTCTGACCGGATCTGGTCTACATCTTTTTCAGGAATCAGTTGTCCGCCGAGATTGGTCCATTTTATCTGGCGGCTGCCTTTCAATATCTTGCACATAGCTGCAAATGTACTGCCGGAATTCGTCTTCAAATATTCTATCAGGTTCTTTACAGCGTAATAATGGATCATGTCCGCATACGCATGATAAGATTTATGTGCTTTGAGAATGACAATTCTCCGATCCGACTTTTCCATATTCTCACCGAGAATGTCTAACTGGACAATTTCCTTTTCTGCTCCAGAAAGGAGTTCTCGTCCAATTCGGATAAGTTCTTTTTCATCGTTCTTTATTGAGGAACTCAGTTGACGAAGTTCAGCTTTCGCCGTCCAGATTTCTAAAAGGTGGCGAGCATGAAACATCTCTTCAACCGTGTCAGGTGCGAGCGAATCAAATTCAATATTCTGTATTTTGTTTTTTCGCTTGTCCCTGTTCTGGAATTTCCATGTATTTCGTGCGAGCGCGTACATATTGTACAGCCACCAGAAAGCCGGTAGCACTTCAAGCTCGTCTTTGGCTGCGTTGTTGTTCAGCAAAGAGAACGGCAATGGAATATCCATCTCTGCCGGATAGTCTGCTTTGGATAGCAACACAAACGATGCGAATCGACAAGAATGCTTGATGCTGGAACACAATCCCGGCCAGAACCCGCGGCCTGCTTGAACCTCGTTATCATTGGCTCTGCTGTTGTGATTAGAGCCAATAGTGGCTCCGGCGGCAATGTTGCTCTGTCCTAAAACAACTGAAGCGATTAAGAATGAATTGTTGTGATGTTGCTCGTGTGCTGGAAAAATGAGATTGTTGAGTACTTCACAGCACGAAATTGTAGAATTGTCTCCGAGGAAAGAATGGATCAGTCGTGCCCCATATTTGAGGTTGGAGTTGTTCCCCAGAATGAAACGAACTGCTTTGGAGCCGTAAAAGATACGACACCCGTACCCGATGATACCGTTGATGAGTTCAACTCCTTCTCCAATTTGTGTTGGCTCGGCTTCGGAGGAGTGAATCGTGAGATTCTTGAGCTTGTTAGCACCTTTGATATAACAATGTGAACCGATTTTCACATCTTTGAGAGTACCGGAATTCTTAATCACGCATTGATTCTCAACTGTGCCATAGAATCCACGGCGGTTGTCAAAACTATTTTGTGTTATGGTTAATAATTTATCTTGTAATGCAATGTCGTCCCGATACTTTGCCCAGAGGTAAGCATCTGCCGGAATGATGCCATCGAACGGCAACACGCGGCGGCAGCCGACTTCATTCATGAGTTCAAGCCATACGCGGACGTCTTCTGGCTCCCCTTCTTTAATAATGCCGTTTCCAAATTTTGCATAATTTGTAGTATGCATTTCATCGATGTTGAGCAGCATGCATTGGTCACCAACGATATAATGTGCCAAATACCGTACATTGTGGATGGCCACGTCGTCTCCGATGTCGCAAGCGATGATGGTACTGTTCGTGATCCCTACCGGTACTTGCAGATCATGGTGCTCAAGAAAAATGTTTTGAATTCGCCCAATTCGAACCAACCCGAAAAAACCTGTGTTTTTAATTTTCTTTGGATCGAACGGATCTGCAACGAGAATTTCATCCCAGTTGTCGGATGTATTGTTGTTTTGGACAAGCAGTGCCACTTCGTTTGTCCGCAGACGGCGCCACCGATTTTGCGGCCATGGGATCTGCGCATTTCGATGGCAATATTCGTCTTTGCCGCTTGGAATAAATTCTTTTGGGATGAAATTTCTTCCGATGCTATTTGCCGGAAGAATGGATACGTTGTCCATATCATGCCTCTTCTATCGATTCAGAATGGTAATGCTAATATACAAAATCTAAAAAATGTAAGAAGTATTGTCCATCGTCAAACGGATGTGTCCGTAATAATTTTCTTAATTTACCAACAAGAATGCCTGTCGCTCTTTGAAAAAGAAATGCTGTATGGATTTTTTGACTTTAACTCAAGAAACCTTCAACACGATGCACTTTACCAAGTGTTGTACCGAGAAATCGTTCACCTATCTCCGCAAACTTATGCGGTACGTCGCTGACGAAAAACTGCAGGTTAGGTTTCATGGTACTAGTATTTTCTAAATGTAATTCTGACAGCATGTTCTTCACAACCGCGGCTGTAGCTTCTCCTGAATCGATCAGCATGACGTCGTTGTGCAGCACCTTATTGATGACTTTCCGCAGGATGGGATAATGCGTGCATCCAAGCACGAGCGTATCAATTTTCTCAAGAGTCAAAGGAAACAAATATTCCTTGGCGATCAATTCTGTCGCCTTATGGTCGGTCCAGCCTTCCTCGGCCAGAGGGACAAAAAGGGGACATGGTTGTCCGAATACTTTGATTGCTGGATTGAGCTGGCGAATGGCATTTGTATAGGCGTTACTAAAAATTGTGCCCAATGTTCCAATGATGCCAATCCGTTTCTTTTTTGAAGTCTGGACAGCTGCTTCTGCTCCCGGAAGGATCACACCGACTACTGGTATCTTTGCACGTTTCTGCACTACATCGAGTGCCACTGCAGATACTGTATTGCATGCGATGACAATGAGTTTGACATCGTGTTGAAGCAGGACATCGGTATCTTGCAGTGCGTACTCGCGCACGACCTGCGGCGATTTTGGGCCGTAAGGAACGCGTGCGGTGTCGCCAAAGTATACAATGTTTTCATGCGGCAGGTGCTGCATGAGTGCACGCACGACAGTCATGCCGCCAATGCCGGAATCAAATACACCAATAGGTTGTGCGTTATTCATGGTCATTTAAGTTATTGTTGATGGTACTAGTTCCGATTCAGACAGACTTCGAATGGTTGTGAGAATTTCTTGTTTCGCTTGCTCTCTTCGCTCCAGATTATCAAGTTTCTTTCCGTCGGTGTCCAGCAAATAGAACGAATCAACGATACCGTCGATGCGTGTGGAAATCTTTGCGAATGTAATATTGAGTCCAAGTCGTGATATCGTTTCTGTGAGACGATAGAGAAAGCCAAGTGTATCCGGTGCGTATACATCAATAATGGTGAACTTTGGATGGTCCTCAAACTCCACATCGCAACGAACATTCAGATTCATTGGCTGAGTGCGGCGTTTCCATCGCATTCGGTGGCGCTCAATCAGTTTTGAAATTTCAACACGGCCTTCTGAAACTTCTTTGATGTTGTGAGAGATTCGCTCGCACAGTTCTTCCGAAAGAGGGATATGCGAGGAAAATTCCACTACCCGAAACTTGTCTATGACGATACCATCGCGTCGGGTGAAAACCTGCGCATCAAAAATGTTTGCATCATTTGCTGTCAGTACACCGCAAAACTTTGAAAGCACACCGGGAGAATCGCGGGAGATAAATGTAACTTCGGTGAAACTGCCGGATTGCTGGAAAAGCACTGTGGCCTGATCATCTGTACGGATTGCCTGAAGATGTTGAGCAATCTCTTCGGGTTTGAACATTGCAAGGTATGATGTATCCGAGAAGAGTGCAAGATGTGTGTCTACTTCTTCGGGAGGGAATTCTGGAATAAGGCTCCGAAGAATATCGGCACGTGTCGCTTCTGCTTGCTGTACGGAGCGTTCGTGAACCTGCTCGCTTGTCATCTGTTCTTCCATAATATTCCGGGCTTTTCGATATAATTCTCCAAGGAGAAGTTCTTTCCATTCGGTCCAGACATTCTTATTCACTGCTGAAAGATCGGCATAGGTCAATACATATAAATAATCGAGTTGTTCTATGCGTTCGAACATGCGTGCGAAATCGACTATGGTTTGTGGATCGTTGAGGTTGCGCCGGAATGCGATCTGTTCCATGAGAAGATGATGACGGACAAGGAATGAAACGTCATCGATGAGATCATCGTACATAATACGTTGGAGGAATCGTCGGGCAATCGGTATTCCCTTGATTTCATGTTTTCCAAGGAGGGAAGGCTTTGCAATATCATGAAACAAACATGCAAGATACAATGTGTCTCTTCGAGGCAAGGAACGAAATACGTTCCCGAAAGAGGAAGAAGACTGTTCAAGTGCTTCAGCATTGGCGAGAACAATCAATGTGTGTTCATCGGCAGTATAAAAATGGTATTGGTTATGCTGGAAGAATGATACCAGCGGTTTCCATTCCGGTATCCATCGTTCAAGTAATCCAAGATCATTCATTTTATGAAGTGCATTGGCTACACCATTCGGCCGATGGAGAAGAAGCCGGAAGAGATTTGTTTCTGTTTGCGTCTTCAGAGGTCTCAAGGAATGCAAGCGCCTATGAATGGCATCTTCTAATGCGTAAGAAAATTCCATACGCCGTTCGCTTCTCAATAAAAACGCGTTGAGGAGAATTTCATTGGTGATATGTATGCTGCGTTTTGCACAATGAATGCGTCCATCACGAAGAATAAATGTGCTGCCGATCTTGGTTGTTTTTGTCTTTGAGGCTTCCGCAGGCCAACGGTGGTTTGCCCAATCAAGGATCCGTGAGCAGAAGAGAGCTACTGTCTTCGATGCAATATAATAGTCCTGCATAAATCGATCGACTTGCGTTCTTTTCGACTTCGCCCGATAGCGCAGATGCGAAGCAATGCGCGGCTGAAGACTAAATTCAAGTGTATCGTGGAGTGCTTTGGATTGTAGATGCATCTCGTTGCGTACTCGGAGAAGAGTATCAAAGGCAGTTCGTGACTCTGTGAGAAACGATGAAGTGAATTGTTGTTTGACAAGCGGTGACTTGAGAAGATGAAGAATCGCCGTTTCTGTTGAACGAAGAGTTTTGGGAAGCGGGATTGCACCTGTTCCTCGCATCATCCAAAGTGCAGAATGAATATCGCGTAATCCTCCTGCGCTGTTTTTGATATTCGGTTCCAGTAATTTTGAAGAACTCCCATATTTCTTATGACGAGCGTGCTGCATTTCAGACACCCTCTGTACAAAAGCAACCCGATTTTCTTCTTGAATTTTTTGTTTCAATGCAGTCTGGAATTTTGTGAATGTTTCTTGATCACCGCAAACATAGCGTGCTTCGATGAGTGACATCCATGACTCTATATCCTCTCCCACGAGCGCGACGCATTCATGCGTCGTGCGAAAACTGTGACCGACATCGAGGCCAATGTCCAAAAGCCGATGCAGAAATTCCTGAACAGTGGGCGTGGAATAATATCGGAAGCGTTCCTCGGCGATAAGAAACATCACATCGGTATCAGAGGAAAAACATAATTCTTTTCTGCCGTATCCTCCCAACGCAACAACTGTCAAATGCCCAGAATTATTTTCGAGATGCTGGTAGATCTTTTGGAGAAGAGTATCAAGTCGTTGTGTCAGCGCGAGTGCAACTCGAATTCCTCCGGCGCCGGCACGGTGCAAACGCACGATGTTCTTCGTTTCGTATTCGTAATTCTTCTTGATGCGCTGTAATATTGTCATTGATTCAATATAATCAATGGTGAAGAATGGTCAAAACATGAATCCCATCGTTGCATAGAATGCGATTTTATCTTCAGAGCGTGCAAGGGAGAAATGAGCGATATATTCAGGCTTGATAATGGAGAACCATAGTCCGCCGCCGATGACGTTGTGCCAACGATTGGAGTGTTCACCAGTAAGGAATACACGGCCGGTCTCTGCAAATGCCGAAATACCTGACCATAATGGAACGATAAAGGGAATCCGTGCTAATTGTGTACGGACTTCTGCACCACCAAGGATGGAAGCGTCACCGGAAAAACGTTGACGCTCGAATCCGCGAAGTGATTCGTTCCCCCCGAGGAATGCTGATTCAAAGAATGGATGCTCACCCCAAAGCTTTTCACCGACTGTTCGCAATGCAATTGTCATGAATGGAATGTCTTCCAAAGTGAAATACGTTCGAAGTTCGCCTTGCAGTTTATAAAATGAATGCTCATTGTCTAAAAAAATTGGGAAGTAAGAAATTTCTACAACGTTGTACATCCCTTGTGTTGGAAGCTTTTTATTGACTCGAGTATCCCTTTGAACTCGTGCACTGATGTTTAAGTAGGTAAGGCTTTTATTATAGAGAGGGAGCTTCAAGGAGTTTAATAAGGTACCATACTGTGGATTATTATCAATGAGTTTCAGAGTACTGCCGATTTCAGTGCTCACTTCAGAAAAAAGTGTATAATCGAGTGCGGCATGAAAAAAAATCTGCCGCTGATCTACTTTATAGAATACGGCATCGGCAAGTGATTGGCTGAACTTTGTTTCATTCCCGAGCCCAAAGAAGTTCGAGAGATCAAGTTGTGATGCATGGAACTGGAGAAATGTGCGAACACCACGGAACCAATCTCGGAATTCTCCAGCGGCGTCAAGTCGGTACCGATTGGTACGGGTTGCCAATCCGGCGCGCACGCTCATTTGTTGTGCATAAGGTTCCATATGATATTCATATTGTGTATACACCGGCCCTCCACCGATAAAGAGGCCGTCATCCGGATTGATATCGAACCACGGGCTGAAACTCCATTCGCTACCCCAGTCGCGATACGAAAGGCGCACCGTTTTGTTTTGGTCACCTGCAATATTCCTTGCTTGATCATGAATAATTTGAATGTTGCTGTGTGTCGTTATTCGAAATTCTGGATCGCTCGTATAGAAAATTGTTCCACGTGACGAAAGTAGATTAAGAGAGGCAAATAAATTTCTACTCTTGGTCTTATCTATAAGTTCATTTATTCCGTCGCCGCCATCAATAATGATTTTGATGGTACTGCTTTCTTCGCCTTCAAGAGTGATGATGTCATCGCCGCCAAGCAACAGGATTCGAATTTCTTCCGTGTAATCATCATGAAATAATCTTTGAAAGAGTTGTGTTCGCGCTGTATCCTCGCGATCGAATATTGTTACCGATACGATGTGTCGTCCTATTAGGTGTATCTCTGCGCGTTCTGCTTTGTTGCTGCCATTTACCTCCACGTTTGCCGACAACAGCTTATAATATTCCTCAGCAGCTTTCGGCAATTGTGCTCGTCGCGATTGAAGAAGATGCAGCAGCTTTGTTCCTTCTTTTTCAAAAATCGAAATAGGAAGTTGTCTAAGAGCTTGCATGAGAACTGAATCAGATATCTGGAATTGAATCCAGAGTGCCAGCGAGTCCCATGTTTGCTTGGTAAAAGAGACCAGAAGCCTTCTATCAAGAGATCGTCCTGTGAGCGTGAGATTGTCGACGCCGGAAATATTCTCGCCGCAATGTTCTAACTGTGGAAGAGCCATATCTGCGATAGTGGGAAGGATGCCGTTCAGCCGGATAAAAGCCTGCTGATGATTGAGTGGTACAGGTTTCCAGATGGTGCGTCCATTCCTATAAACACTGACCCATTGCCATTGATCTGTCGTGCGATTCCAATCACCAAAGAATATATCAATGAAGCGGGCTTTCAAATATTGAAGTTCATCAACGCAGGCGCGATTGTTTCCTTCCAGCGAATCCAGCATTTGCAGAGTGCCAACAAATATATACGAATAAGAATCATATCCATCGAAAGGAATATTACGCCATGGTTTTTCAAGAATTCCAAGGTGAGTGTTAACCTGCAAACTCTCTTTCTCAAAGTGCCCCTTTTCGGAAAGTGCAGCGAGTTTATTTTCTCGATAAGGAAGATTGACTGCACGGAGAATTGGAACGACTATGAGCGGGGCATAGGGATTTAATATGCTAATTTGATCTGTGACAATATTTCTTGGCAGTAACTCTGCGAGCTCGGGCGGGAGCGATACTGCTGAATCTTGTTCGAGTGGAGTGAAAGAATATTCCTTACTGATTAACTCATCCGAATGAAGAACTCCCACGGATACCGGAGTTGCCCAGACATCGCGCCAGAGAGAGCCGAAGAGAAATCGATGAAGTCCGCTTGCCTGAAGATTTGGATTGGCGGCTATCGTCACGCTGTCGTTTTGTAAAAGAGAGATGCTTGGCTGAGCATCCGCACTTTGAAGAACATGGAAAGTTAGAATAAGAAGAGCGAATTTCAATCCATGCATTGCTGTGTTTTTGAGCCAGTGGTGTCTTCGATTGATTTGACATAAAAATACGGAATTCTTTCGGTTTAATCAGTAGACGAAAGATGAAAAGGTTTTCATTTCCTGAAGGCAACTATTCCAAAAAATCCGTACGTTATCACTACAAAAAAATTACATATATAAGGAATTAATGCTATGGCATTGAAACCTTTTAAGAATGAGCCGCCAACCGATTTTTCCAAACCGGTTAATCGGAAAGCGATGGAAAAAGCGCTCGCGAAGGTTAGGGCGATGCTGGGAAAAGAGTATCCGCTTGTTATCGGCGGAGTAGAAATTTTCACCGATGATAAACTGAAATCCATCAACCCCTCGCGGCCGAGTGAAGTAGTTGGAGCATTCTCAAAGGCAAATCCGGAATTGGTAAATAAAGCGATCGAGACTGCCGTTGCTAAATTCGAAGAATGGAAGTGGGTCGATCCGAAAAAACGCGCAGACTATCTCTTCAAAGCGGCAAAGCTCATGCGGCAACGAAAGCATGAATTCAGTGCGGTAATGATCTATGAGGTTGGCAAGACCTGGCCGGAAGCAGATGCAGATACAGCCGAGGCGATCGATTTTCTGGAATTTTATGCGCGCGAAATGCTCCGCTTTGCGGCAAAGCAGCCGATCACTAAATATCCAGGCGAAAAAAATGAATTGCGGTATATCCCGCTCGGTGTCGGGGTTGTTGTGCCGCCGTGGAATTTTGCACTGGCGATTCTCACCGGCATGACTTCTGCCGCTGTCGTTACGGGCAATACGGTGGTGTTGAAACCCTCCAGCGATTCTCCGTTGACCGGCTGGATGTTTTTTAATCTGATGCGTGAGGTCGGTTTACCGGCTGGTGTGATCAACTTTGTTATCGGTTCAGGTGCATCAGTGGGCGATATACTTGTTGCTCATCCGAAGACGCGTTTTGTGTCTTTCACAGGATCGAAGGAAGTCGGCGTACACATTAATGAACTGGCAGCGAAAGTACAGCCCGGACAAAAATGGCTGAAACGTGTAATTATTGAAATGGGCGGGAAAGATTCCATCGTGATCGATGATCAAACGGATCTCGATGCAGCGGCGCAAGCGACGATAGTATCTGCGTTTGGTTTTCAAGGACAGAAATGTTCAGCGGCTTCGCGCGTAATCGTGATAGAAAAAGTGTACGACAAATTTCTCGAAATTCTGAAAACCAAGGTTGACAAACTTACAATTGGTAAATCAGATAACCTGGCAAACTATATGGGTCCGGTTGTTAATAAAAGTTCGGAAGAGAAAATTCTTTCTTATATTAAGAAAGGGATACAAGAAGGCGGTTATGTGATTTGTGGTGGAGCCAAAGCAGAGGGAGAAGGATATTTCATACAGCCGACCGTGATCGCAGTGGTCAATCCGATGGCAACGATTGCGCAGGAAGAAATTTTCGGGCCGGTGCTTACCGTTATCAAAGCGAAAGATTTCGATCACGCACTTGAAATAGCAAACAATACCGAGTTTGGACTTACCGGCGGTGTGTGGACAAGGAACAGAAAGAAAATTGGTAAAGCGAAGAAAGTGTTCCACGTTGGAAATTTCTATGTGAACCGTAAGATCACCGGAGCGCTCGTTGGTGTGCATCCGTTTGGCGGATTTAATATGTCCGGCACAGATTCAAAAGCAGGTGGAAGAGAATATTTACTCCTTTTTATGCAGGCAAAAGCGTTGTCGGAGAAGACGAGATAAAATTTATCGATCTTCGATTTTGTGATTTGGTCATTGTAAAGAAAAAAATGATCTTAACTGTTCAGTATATTTTTCGTTAGAAAACAGGGAAATTATTCCCTCTCCTCACAGGAGAGGGTTAGGGTGAGGTCAAAGAATAAAAGACCCCACCTTAGTCCTCCCCTAAGAGGGGAGGAAACCAATCAAAGAATGGTATTATCGAAAAGCATTCTGAGTAGATACAGACGATCAAAACAAATAAAACATCACAAATCGAAAATCTACAATCGGAAAATATAAATGTCTGAACTAACCAATTGCCATTACTGCAGAGATGAAGTTACAGTTGACAGCGATTTCTGTCCGCATTGCGGTGTATTGTTTGCCGAAGCTGGAGAAGTTTTTTGTGATGAACATTTGCAGGAATCAGCAATACGTGTCTGTATTATCTGTCGAAAAGTATGCTGTGAAGATTGTGGAGTGAAAGTTGGCGGGCGTAGTTTTTGCCTGGCACATCGCAAAGTAGGAGTGCAAGAGGATTGGGCAGAAGTATTTCGATCCACTGAAGTTGCAGATGCAGAATTAGTAAAATCCTTGCTAGAATCAACCGGCCATAAAGTTTTAGGTCAGAATTTTAGCTCGATCGGTTTTGTATGGGATGGCGGTGGTGATTCGCCTATCTCGCGCAGCAATATTAATAAACCTGCAAAAGTATTTGTACCGATCCCGGAATATCTCCAAGCCATGGAAGTTGTGTATGATTGGCGCTCATCGAAGGCAGTGATACAGTTTGACGAAACGGAAATGTAGTTGATACGAAGAGATGGAGTCTTTATGAAGATTCACGAATATCAGGGAAAAGAGATTCTTAAAAAATATGGTGTTGCCGTACCAAAAGGAGAAGTTGCATTCACCATTGATGAAGCAGTGCAGGCAGCCGAAAAAATCGGAGGCAGCATTTGGGTTGTGAAGGCGCAAATTCATGCAGGTGGCCGTGGCAAAGGGGGCGGAGTAAAACTTGCACGGAGTTTCGAAGAAGTCCGCGAACGCGCGGGTGAAATTCTCGGGATGCGCCTGATTACGCACCAAACCGGACCAGAAGGACGCATCGTGCGTCGGTTGCTTGTTGAACAGGGGATGAATATCGCTCGTGAATTGTATGTCGGAATAACTCTTGATCGCCAGCGCGCACAAAATGTTGTGATGGTTTCCACGGAAGGCGGAATGGAGATCGAGAAAATTGCCGCGGAGGCTCCGGAGAAGATATTAAAAGAAGCAGTCGATCCGACTGTTGGTCTTCAGCAATTTCAAGCGCGTTCGCTGTGTATTCGCCTCGGCTTGACAGCCGATGCACTGAAAAACGGCGTAAAATTTTTAATAGCGCTGTACAAAGCATACGAAGCTTCCGATGCATCGCTGGCGGAAATCAATCCGCTTGTGATTACACAGGAAGGGCATGTCATTGCGCTTGATGCAAAGATCAACTTTGATGATAATGCACTCTTCCGTCATCCGGACTATGAAGACTTTCGGGATATCGACGAAGAGGATGCACTGGAAGTCGAAGCATCAGCTTCAAATCTTAATTATATTAAACTCGATGGGAATGTAGGCTGTATGGTGAACGGTGCCGGACTTGCGATGGCGACGATGGATATTATCAAGCTCGCCGGTGGGATGCCGGCAAATTTTCTCGATGTCGGCGGCGGAGCAAATGCGCAGACCGTAGAAGCGGGATTCAAGATCATCCTCAAAGATGAAAATGTTAAAGCGATTCTCATTAACATTTTCGGCGGGATTGTGCGATGCGACCGTGTGGCAACGGGTGTGGTTGAAGCGGCAAAGAAAGTTGATGTGCAGATTCCGATTGTTATTCGTCTTGCTGGAACGAACGCAGAACTAGCTGCAGAGATTCTGCAAAACTCCGGATTGAAATTCTTGGTCGCAAGCAATCTAAAAGAAGCGGCTCAGAAAGTAACAAGTGCAATTGCAGCGTAACAGCAGTGAATTGTGTTTCGTGAGCTGTGATGAGTATTAATTAAAACATGTTGAAGCTGAACAATGGAACGATCAATTAAACCGGTTGCACATTTTTATAAGAAGGGAGAAGAACCGTCGGACTTTGCCTATTGGCAAAGCAGACCGCCAGAAGAACGTCTTGATGCATTAGAAGAAATTCGGAAAGAATATAACGAGTGGAAATATGGCTCTCAACAAAGACTACAAAGAATTTATAGCATCGTTAAACGATAACAAGGTTCAATATCTCGTAGTGGGAGGGTATGCTGTTGCTTTCCATGGACATCCACGTTATACAAAAGATATTGATATCTGGATTGAACCGACTGATGAGAATATCTGTCTCTTGTTGAAAGCTATTGATGACTTTGGATTTGGCTCTCTTGGGTTTAAAAAAGAAGATTTTTCTAAGCCTGATATGATTGTTCAAATTGGAGTTCCCCCAAATCGAATCGATCTTCTAAATTCTATTGATGGACTTGATTTCAAAGAAGCAATTGCTAATAAAAAAATAATTACGAAAGATGGAGTTTCAATTAACCTTATTGGCCTAGATGATCTGAGGAAAAGCAAGAAGACGTCTGGTCGTCCTCAAGACTTAGCAGACCTGGAAAATCTTCAATAGCCAAGCAAAAAGTTTTCAGTAATCATCAATCAATTAGCAATAAAGGCCACTATATCCAATTTTCTCATAGATTTAATTTCTCATATACTCATAATCTCATTGGCTCTATAATGCCCTGGAATGAAAATTACGAACCTGTGATCGGTCTTGAAGTTCACGCACAACTCTTAACCCAGTCGAAGACATTCTGCGGATGCTCGACGAAATTTGGGAACGAGCCGAACTCCAATGTGTGCCCCATCTGTCTTGGGATGCCGGGAGTGCTGCCGGTGATGAACAAGAATCACGTGGAATATATTATGAGGATGGGATTGGCGACGAATTGCACGATCGCGCCAAAATCTATCTTTGCGCGGAAGAATTATTTCTACCCCGATCTTCCGAAGGGCTACCAGATTTCGCAGTACGAAGAGCCTATCTGCATCAACGGCTGGCTGGATGTTGAGCTGAAGGATGGCTCGACCAGGCGTCTCGGAATCACACGCATCCATATGGAAGAAGATGCGGGCAAGTCGATACATGATCAGGATGTCGACACGCTCGTGGATGTGAACCGCTGCGGCGTTCCGCTCATCGAGATTGTGAGTGAACCGGACATGCGCTCGCCGCACGAAGCATATCAGTACCTCTATAAAATTCGCCAGCTTGTAACCTATCTCGGTATCTGCGATGGCAATATGGAAGAGGGAAGTTTGCGGTGCGATGCAAACGTTTCGGTGCGAAAAAAAGGAGAAACAAAGCTTGGAACAAAACGGGAAGTGAAAAATCTGAATTCGTTCCGGTTTGTCGAAAAAGCATTGGAGTACGAAATTGAAAAACAAATAGAAGCGTTAGAAAACGGCGAAACGATTGTTCAACAGACGTTATTGTGGGATTCCGGCAAGGGGATTTGTATTCCGATGCGTTCGAAAGAAGAAGCACATGATTACCGCTATTTTCCCGATCCCGATCTCGTCCCGGTATTGGTTGGACAAGAGTGGATCGACTCCGTAAAGGGAACGTTGCCCGAGCTTCCGACGGCACGCCGTGACCGCTATATCAGTGAATTTAAATTGCCAAAGTACGATGCCGACATCCTTACCGCCGAACATGAATTGGCGGATTATTTTGAAAGCGTTGTTACTTGTCTTAGCAAAAAAAATGAAGAAACGTACAAGCTCGCGAGCAACTGGACGATGGTGGATGTTTTGCGGGTCGTGAATGATCAGCATATCTTGGTTTCCGACTTTCCGGTTTCACCCGAAAATTTATCCGAGATGATCGATTTGATTGTCGACGGGACAATCAGCGGTAAGATTGCCAAAGATGTCTTTGAGGAAATGCTGAAAACGAAGGATTCGCCCAAATCGATTGTGGAAAAGAAAGGTCTCATGCAGGTAAGCGATGAATCTGCAATTGAAAAAGTGATTGATGAAATTCTTGCGAGCAATCAGGGACAAGTAGAACAGTATAAAAGCGGAAAGCAGCAGGTTTTTGGTTTTTTTGTCGGTGCGACAATGAAAACGATGAAAGGGAAAGCGAATCCGAAGGTGGTGAATGAGGTGTTGAAGAGGAAACTGAGCAGCTAAGCCATTAAGCCTATGAGCAGATGAGCAGATAAGCCAATAAGCCAATAAGATAAGGGAGTTGGTCGTGGAAAAGTTTAGGACATTGCACGTCTATCAGAAAGCGCTTGAGTTCACAAAGGTGGTAGGAAAAACCACGAAAAGTTTTCCAAAGGATGAACTTTTCGGTTTGATCTCTCAGTTTCGTCGGGCATCGGATTCTATTGTTCTCAACATTGCAGAAGGTGCGGGAAATAGTTCAAAAAAAGAATTTGCACGGTTCTTAGATTTTTCAATTCGCTCGGGTTTTGAATGTATCGGCTGTTTGGATATCGGCATAGCAAATGATTATATAGAGAAAGAAAATTATGAGAACCTCTTATCCGATGTTAATGAAATTATTGCCATGCTTTATGGTTTAAAGAAATCGTTATTAAAAACTAACTCAATTGCTTAAATGCTCAAGGACTCATAGGCTCACTGGCTCATAGGCTTTCATACTCATAGACTTATATAAAGGATAACAATGCGTACAAAAATCATCGCTGGAAACTGGAAAATGAACAAAGACCTCAACGAGTCGGCAGAACTCATCAACGGTCTCAAATCGAAACTTGCAGCATTGCCGAATGGCGTGAAAGCCATCGTCTGTCCGCCGTTTATATCTCTTGCACTTGCAAAGGAACTGCTCAAAGGATCGCCCATCGAACTCGGTGCACAGAATATGTATCACGAAGACGAAGGTGCATTCACGGGAGAAGTTTCGCCAAAAATGCTTAAATCGGTCGGATGCAAATATGTCATCCTTGGCCATTCCGAACGTCGGCAATATTTTAAAGAGATCGATGAATTTATTAATAAGAAGGTAAAGAAGGCGCTTGCTTCCGGACTTATTCCGATTGTGTGTGTGGGTGAGACGCTGCAGGAACGCGAAAAGAATATCACAAATCTCGTTGTAACAACTCAAGTCACCGGATGTCTCCAGGGTATTTCGGCATCCGATATCGAAAAATCGATTATTGCATACGAACCGGTATGGGCGATTGGAACAGGAAAAGTCGCGACTCCTCAGCAAGCACAGGATGTGCACAAACTCATCCGCGGACTTGTTGCTCAATTGTACAGCTCTGCGACGGCGGAAAAAGTTGTCATTCAATACGGCGGCAGCGTGAAACCGGACAATGCGAAAGAACTTTTACATCAGCCGGATATTGACGGCGCACTCGTAGGAGGAGCATGCCTAAAAGTAGATTCGTTTGCAGCGATTGTGCAAGCGGCTACACATTAACATATAAAATAGTTTCTTATTGATTAATTAGGATCTCAAACCATGAAGACAAGCAATAGATGTGGTTTGCTATTCATATTTGTTGTTGCTAAAATCTCATTGCTTTGCGGACAAATCCCTGTTCAAAATCTAGAGAAACAACCTCTAGTTGGACACCGCGGAGCGATTCGTACGATGGCATTCAGCCCGGACGGACGAAGGCTGGCTTCGGGTGGATGGGACATGACGATAATCCTTTGGAACATAGCAACTGGGATGCCGGAACGCAAGTGGAACATGATGACAGAGGAACAGAATCGCCTATGGAACACAGCGCGGGATAATAATGATCGCATGCAGAAGTGTGGCTCTGCCCTTCCAGAACTGGTCGCTTTCAGTCCTGATGGAGATCGCTTAGTGTACATCCGTTCTCGGGGAGAGATTAAGGTCTGGGATTTGCAGAAAGACGAACTTATCTACACGGTAAATCTGGGTGGAGCGGTGAGGTTCTTCACCTACTGTAGCGACGGCAAGGACTGGATTGCCAGTGTAACTCCGGGGAAGGAGAACTCCGAGGCGAGAATTGAGATTCATGATGCCGCCACCGGTAGCCTGCTTCGGACGATCTCCACGGAATGGGACGGCTCGGCATGGGACGGTATCAGTGCGTTGAAGGTCGCCGCTGTCGATAGCCTCCTTCTCGCCTCCGGTTGGAGAGAAGCTGAGGGAATGGAAGGAGGATCCGTTCAGATTTGGAGCCTCCAGTCAACCAAACTCTTAAAGAGCTATCCTGTTCATGCCGATGCTTTCAGTAGCGACGGTAATTTGTTGGCTAGTATAGATTGGTCCGATGGGATTTTAAAGAAGGTGAATCTATCGGATTTACAAAGTGGAGAGTTAAAATCAAGTTTTTCTCAGCTAAATCCACGGATTCTTTTATTCAGTCCCAATTGCAAACAAATTGCAGTTGCTGGTGGTTATCTTGGTGATGTAGGATATCCATTGGAACTGCGATCTGTCATTACTGGAACCGTTATTGGTGACTTGAATGGAGGTAAGTTTACAGAGCCTGACATTGCTGCTTTCAGTCCGGACGGCAAACGCATCGCGGCAGCAACGTACTCAGGTTCTTCCATAAAGATATGGGATATTGCAACAGGACAAGTAGTGCGCACGCTTCACGGCCAGTAGCGGCGGTAAAAATTCAGACAATGAAAAAGAATTATTGCACCTACCAGATATTGACGGTACACTTGTCGGCGGTGCTTGTCTGAAAGCAGATTCGTTTGCAGCGATTGTGCTGGCGGCAGCTTAAGTTATTTATTCCTTTGAATCGACGACCGTCATCATTGTCTTGATGGCGGTTTTCGATTTTATAGCAGGAAGACGAAAGGTATTATTTTAGACTGGGGTAATCTTTTACTCATCCCCTCATCTGCTCACTGGCTCAACGTCTCATCTCCTCATCGGCTCTTTTGCTCAAAGGCTCATCTGCTTCCTGGCTCATCTCCTCTTTTACTCATCTACTCTTTCGATCAACTACTCATTGGCTTATCTGCTCATTTGCTCATCTCCTCATCTGCTCTTTTACTCAACTACTCAACGACTCCTAGACTCAAAGGCTTATTGACTCAATTACTCATCTACTCAATGGCTCAAAGACTCATTGACTTCTCTCTTTTCCGCTTGCTTTCCACCTATTAACTCGCTACTATTTTAACGAGAAGCGTGTTGGGGGTTTGAGCATGCCCTCCAATATCGCCAAGTTTAAAGAAGATTCTTAATATTAGTTTTTGCGCGATTACCTACTTTTTGTCGAGTATATTATATAAATTATGCATTCTCTCTCGGTAAGTGAACGATTTTCCAGGGTCAAAATTGATCCGAAATGGTCGTTTGAAGAACATCGTTCTACAGACCGATTCACGCATGGATATCATCGCTACCCAGCCAAGTTCGTTCCGCATCTTGTCAAAAAACTTATTATCAACTATACAAATAGAACCGATGTAATTGCTGATGTCTTTGCGGGTTGTGGAACCACACTCGTTGAATCGAAGCTTCATGGTAGAAAATCTATAGGAATTGATATTAATCCCATTGCGCAATTAATTACCAAAGCAAAAACCACGCCCTTGGATAGTAAAAAAATAGAAAGACAATTTGACGAACTTAACGATTGTATTTGTACATACCGATATAATAAAAATTTTGTTGTGGTTAAACATGAGCGAATAGATTATTGGTTTAGAAAAAGAGAGAAACACAAAATTGCTTTTCTTTATTCTTCGATTCTTAGTATTAGAGAAAAAAAACTAAGAATATTTTTCCTCTGCGCGCTTTCAAATATATTGAAAACAAGTTCGAAATGGCTTCAATCAAGTACGAAACCACAGGTTGATCCAGAAAAGAAACCCTTAGATCCATTTATTGCTTTTCGACAACAAGTGAAGCAGATGTTGAAAAAGAACAACGAGTTTTATTGGGAATTAGAAAAAAAAGACTCTTTCTTGACTGAAAGCAAAATAATAAATGGAGACGCAAGGAGAACGAAATTAAAAGCCAATTCTATAAATGTTATCATAACATCGCCGCCGTATGTGACTTCATATGAATATGCCGATATACATCAATTAACAGGATATTGGTTTGAATATATCGCCGATATTGTTCCATTTAGGCGAAAATTTATTGGTACTTTTTATTCGAATAATAAAATCGAGACAGTAAAGAGTCCTATTGCACAAAATATCGTTGATAAGTTAAAGAATAAAGACAAACGAATGGCATGCGAAGTAGCAAATTATTTTACCGATATGTATAAAGTTGCTAAAGAAATGAGACGAATATTGAAAAGAAATGGCAAGGTTTGTTTGGTTATCGGTAATACTTCTTTATATGATATAAAAATTAAGACTGCTGAAGTGTTTGTTGAATATTTGCTAGAATTAGGATTTAAGGTTGGGACGATTATTAAAAGAATAATTCCGATGAAATTGATACCCACTATGAGAGATAAGACTACTGGGAGATTCACCACAAAGATGAATAGAAATAAAAAATTGGTTTATCCGGAAGAATATATCATTATTGCGAGAAAAAAATAATAATGAGTAAATCTCTGCCCACAAAAGGTGAGTTAACTCCCCGACCATACGCACGCATACTTTCCATGATTGGTGATCAACTTATAAAAAACGAGAAGATTGCACTTATGGAATTAATTAAGAATGCATATGATGCAGATTCAGAATGGGTACAAATCCGATTTAATAATTTTGAAGAAAAAGGTAATGAGCTAATTAAAACTAAAGATTCATCGATTGAAATTGAAGATGAGGGAGAGGGAATGTCCTTTGACATTCTTGAAACAGCCTGGATGAATCCAGCTTCACCGTATAAGTTCTTGTTAAAAGAAAAAATGAAAGATAAAACAAAGATAAAGAAAAGAATTATTCAGGGTGAAAAAGGAATAGGAAGATATGCAACACTGAAAATTGGTGGGACAATTGAAATCATAACTCGTTCTAACAAACCACCACATGAAGAAATATCGTTAAAAAGTAACTTTTTTAAATATGATAAAGAGTTATTAGGATTAAAAGACCTTGATAAAAACAAAAATGAAGAATCCCTTTTTTTAGATCAAATGAGATATAGTTATGAGAGAAGAGAAAAGCCTCAAGAAATAATCGAAAAAGATATTATTGTAGAAGGAAAAAAGAAAAAAAGACTACCACATGGTACTATTTTAAGAATTTCAAATATTAAAGAAAATTGGACTATTACTAAAATACAAGAAATTGTTGACGATATAAAGAAATTGAATTTTTCATTTGTCAAGACTGAAGAAAAAGATAGTTTCTTTTGTGAGGTGTATATAAACAACAATATTATTGTTAACAGTAGTGATAAGAAGTTGTCAAGTTTATTTAGTAGGGCACCAATAAGAGTTAGTCAAGGTCGTTACACACCGGAGAAGGAAAACATCTCTTTTTTGCTAAATGGAAAAGAAATAACCCTTTCGATTCAGAGACTAAAAGAAAATAGAGATTTTAGGAAGCATTATTGCGATAAGAAGGGCAATATTATTAGAAAGCCAGAATGTGGCCCCTTCGATTTTGAATTCTATATTTTTGATTTGAATGCATCCGTAGACACGAAGTACTATTTAGAAAATGATGATAATAAATTTGTAAAGGACCATAGGGTTTATTTATATAGAGATGGTGTCCGTGTATATCCTTACGGTGATCGATCAGATGATTGGTTGGGTGTTGATGTCTTGAGAGGCACAGGAAGGGCCGGAGACTATCTAAGCAACGATCAGATTGTGGGTTATATAGGAATCACCAGACATAATAATCCATATTTAAGAGATAAAACTAATCGTGAAGGTCTGCTAGAGATTGGCAATTCTTTTGAAGACTTCAAATATTTGATTTTAAGTATTCTAGGGTATTTAAAAAAAGAATTCAATAAGTACAAAATTATTAATGAGCATAAGGGATTCTTAAGATTTGAAAAGGAATCTGAAACCGAAAAACAATTAAATGAGCTAATTAAATATTTGGCAATGAAAGGTGAAAAAAAGTCACTTCAGCTTTCAAAAAAGGTAATTAAGGAGTACAAATATGAAAGAGGTGTCTTGTGGGATAGACTTAAATTAACCGAGGATTTAGCGGCAGTTGGTTTGTCGGTTGAATCCACTTCACATGATACTGTTTTAATGATGACACGAATACAAGAAGAAGTGATCGCTGCACTAAAAATTCTTAAGTCTGATAAAAACAACGTAAGTACAGTGCTCGAAATCATTAGTAGAATTCGAGATGGCATTGATTTTATATACACTATCATCACAGGAATACAGCCAATATTCAGATCTTTAAAACGTGGCGAGCATTCTATTGACGTTAAAAATGTTATTCAGAATGTCAGAAAATACTACGGAGGACTAATATCTACTAATAAAATAAGTATTTCTATCAAACAAGAAGGACCATTATTTAAATTGGATTGTCATGAATCTATTTTGCTTCAAGTGTTTATTAATTTAGTCGATAATGCAATCTATTGGTTAAATACAGTAGATATACCATCAAAAGAAATATTAATTCTTCTAAACGGTAGAGAAAAAAAAGTTGTTTTTGCTGACAACGGTCCTGGAATCGATGAAGATGATGTTAATTATATATTTGAACCTTTTTTTACAACTAAAGGTGTTGATGGCAGGGGGATGGGTCTATATATAACAAAGCAATTACTTGGTAGAAAAGATTATACTATAAAATATATTTCCGGTGAGAAGAATAAAATATTACCAGGAGCTAATTTTATTTTGTCTTTTGAGAAAAAGGGGAGAGGGGAATAGATGTCTCAAATTAAACATAAGGGTTTGGCCTTAATTATAGATGAAAAACTTGGAGATGAAGGCAGTGGAGACAAAATTAATGAAATAGCTAAGATTATAAAATCTAACAAGATTCCGTATTGGGGTTGTCAAAACACAAACGAAGCTCAAAAATATTTAGAAAATATATCTGATGTTTCTTTTATTGTCATGGATTGGAACCTGATCGACCCTAATCCTGATATTACAACTGATGAAAATCTAAATGCCGCAAGTAATGTTTTATTTTTACGTGCGCTAAAAAATTATTGTTTTGCACCAGTGATTATTTTAAGTGCGTTAGATCCTCAAGATATTATTCATCAAATTCAGACTCATGATGCAACTTTGTATGATACTAACTCAAATAGAAATTTTATTCTTATCAAAAGAAAAAATAATGTTCTCAATCGAGGACAGTTATTTCGAATAATAAATAAGTGGATTGAAAATAATCCATCTATATATACCTTAAAAACATGGGATAGCTCATTTTACAGCGCAAAAAATCGATCCTTCTGGAGTCTATATGAGAAAAATCCAATGTGGCCAAAGATACTTTGGCAAACATTTGAAACGGATATGATCGATGAAAGTACTCACATTTATGATGCAATTAATAGAATGATTATTAGTCGAATTAACAAACATGTACTAAATAAGAGAAATGTAAAAAGTGGTAAAGCAAAAATAAATATTGCAGATATAAAAAAAGTAATTGCAGAAACAATGTATATTGAGAATAATAATATATTAGAGAATGATTTACAACCAGGGGATATTTTTAAAAATGGCGGAAAGTATTATATAAATATTAGACCGGAATGTGATACTGTCAATCGGTTTCAATCTGTGGAAGCGATTGATGTATATTTACTTGAATGTGAAAAAATAAAAAAACGAGATGACTGGAACGGAAGATACACAAAAAAATATGGCATTACTCAAAAAATTATAGATTTCTGCATATTTGGAATAGATGATGAGAATTTCTTTCGAGTAAAGTATAAGTTGATTACAAAAGAGTCATACGCGAAAATAAAAGATAAAAGAATCAGGCGATTAATATCGCCACATGTTAATTATTTACAGCAAGGATATGCAAACTATGCCTCTCGAGTAGGATTACCAAGAATTCCGCATACTGTTGTTAAGGAAATATCAGATAAACTAGTGTAGAGCTACTATTCTTGAGTGTTTTAGAGGTTGTCAATCGCTAATGATCTGATTTGCGAACATACTTTTTGGGTGATAAAAATTAATAGGTTAGAGTGAATTAAATATCAAGGTGATTAAATGAGTAGAGAAAAGAAAACTCGAAAATATTCGTCAGGCATATCAATCAATGGTAACGTTCGCTGCCAGCGTATTTATCCAGTTGAAAATAGTGATCGAACTAAATCTATCGCTGATCTCAAGACCGTTGGTATTAAATTGACGGGAAAACAAGCCATTCACCTTGCAACAGTTTTATTAGCTGTGAGTCAAGTATGGGATGAAATCGACATTACTGCCTGGCGAACCACTAAGCGTGCAGATGATACTTATCAAGTAACGGTGACAAGTCCAAAATAATCGCAAATATTTCCGGTTGCGAAGAGGCTACACCCTCTATTCGAACGATTTTCCAATATTTCAATATATACTATCCCAACTTAGATCTGAAAGAAGCGGGGTGATTTAACACTCCCGTAGAAGCAGGAATCTATTGTTCTGAATTCTCGCTTGAAGAACTAATAGCTGCTGCCATTCTCACTATTCAAACGGCCATTCATGAATAATCCGGCTGCGGACGAGATACACAACAATGCCCGCCGTGACAACGCCGCTGCCGGCAGTCATAAACGCAGTGCCTGTCGAATAAAATATTGCTCCCCACGTTACAAGCGCCAGCAGGGCGGGGAGAGGATAGAGCCACATCTTGAACGGCAATCGTTCCGACGGCCACCGCCGCCGCAAAAGCATCACGCCGACTGCCTGACCCATGAACTGTACTAATATTCGCATTGCCAGGATTGCCTTAATCACATCGGTGAGCTTAAACATCAAACTGAACACGAACGCCATGCTCCCCAGTATAAGCAGGGAAACATGAGGGAAATGTTTTGTCGGATGGAGGCGGGCGAACGGCGAGAAAAATGTTCCATCGGATGCGGCTGCATAGGGAACGCGTGAATATCCGAGCAGCGCCGAGAACAACGATGCGAATGCAATCCATAAAATCAAAATGGTTGCGACAGTCGCGGCACCTCCGCCATAGATGCGCTCGACAAACGTACTGACAATAAAGGGAGACTCTGCAATTTCCTTCCATGGAACAACACCGAAGATGCTCAGCTGCATGGCGAGATACAGTATGGCAATCCCCAGTATGGAAATAAATATGCTTCGCGGAATATTTTTTTCGGGCGCTTTCACTTCTCCGCCAAGGTGGCATACATTGTAGTAGCCAAGATATGTATAAATGGTCTGGACCGTCGCCTGTCCCAGTCCGGCAAAAAATAACCATGAGAAATCCCACGCGCCGGTCGGAAAATCAAAAGCCAGCCGGCGATCAAAGTGCGTTACGCCTCCCCATATCAACCAGATGAACGTCAGCACCAGGCCCGTCCACAATAAGAGCGACAACTTGCCGATCGTAGTGATGCGCCTGTAGAGGAGAACCACAAGGATGATGACCAAAACGCCTGAGATTGCTTTTTGCTCCAGTCCCGTGAGCGGTACGAGGTACGTAAAGTATTGGGCGAAACCGATGGCGCCGGAAGCGATCACAAGCGGAGCCTGAAACATCGTCTGCCATATCAGGAGAAACGACATCGCTTTGCCCCAGCGCGCAGGACCGTACGATTCGCGCAGGAAGAAATAACTGCCCCCGGCTTTGGGCATTGCGGCGCCGAGCTCCGACCAAACGAAGCCGTCCATCAATGCGAGTACTGCACCTGCGACCCACGCGATCATTGCCTGAGGGCCGCCCATGGTTTTTACTACGAAGGGGATAACAATGAACGGGCCGATCCCCACCATATCGATCATGTTGAGCGCGGTGGCTTCCTTAAGGCCGAGGCCGCGCTCGAGATGCGAAGAAGTGCTATCGGATGACGATGTGAACATTAAAATATGTTCAACGCATACAACAGAAATTACGCCGGACGCGGAGACGAAATCGCCAGCTTGTACCCATCCGGATCCTTCAGCCGGAATAAGCGCGCACCCCAGGGCATGTCGGCAGGCTCTGAATCGAGAGTGCCGCCAAGCTCTTTGATCCGGTTTGCAATCTTATCGATATTCTGCTCTGTCGTGATGTTCAGCGAGAATCCCTGTCCCTTGATCCGGTCCCATCCTTTGGCTCCGTCATCCTGGTTGATCGAGATCCTTGCGTTCCCGGCCTTGAGCGCTACCGATCTCAATTTTCCCTCACGTTCAATCTTGCGGTCGATAGTGAATCCCAGCACATCGTGGTACCACGCAAGGCTTGTACCGAGATCTTTCACGGTCAGGGATATCGAGAGCGTGCTGGCATTGAAGGACTCAGCCTCGGCGCGCCTGGCGGTGTTATCAGGAATTGGTGAATTGGAGGTCATAAGATATCCTTTATTCTGTACTGTAATTGTTATAAAATTATTTCTTAAAAAAATATTTAATTCTGTCTATTTGACTTTGAAGATATACAATAACAATCCGCCGCTAAGATTTTTTCATCCCGGTCAAAAGGCCTGTCCCGAACTGGGTCTTCGTCTTGCTGATCTTTTTGAACCCGGCCTCCTCCATCCAACCACGCACCTCCGATTCTGTGAATGTATCGCCTTCACGAGTGCCTACTAGCATATTGAGCGAGAAGTACGCTCCCGCCGCAGGCGAGGTCCGGTCGTCGTTCATTATATAATCCAGCACGAGCAGACGTCCATCTGGATTCAGGGCTTCAAACGCCTTCCTGAACAATTGTTTATTTATCTCCGGGGAGTTACTATGGATAATCGCAGACATAAATACGAGATCAAAACCATTTACCAGAGGATCTACTGTGTAATCACCCCCAACAACGCTGATCAGGTTGCCGAGGTTCTCTGCGTCGATATAGCCTTTCGTCAGGTTTATAACATTCGGTAGATCAAAAATTAACGCGGTTATCCCTTTTCTTGCGCGAACGAACGCCATTGAAAACACTCCGGATCCCCCACCGACATCGAGGACACGTTTTACTCCTTTCAGGTTGATCAACTTGACGATAGCCGGAGCCTGGCGAGCCGCTCGCATATGCATCGCTGCTATGAAAGCTTCTAACCAATTCACTCCGCTGCCGACCGCCGGATCGCGCACAACTACTGATGACCCCCTGCGCACAGCATCCGTAAGAGTGCTCCACGTGTTCCAAAGGCTGACCTGATGCATGAGCCCTCCGAGGTAATCAGGTTTTCCTTTGACAAGAAAGCGTGATGTGAGTGGAGTATTTGAAAATTTCCCTTTCTTCTTGACGAGAAACCCGGAGGCACAAAGGGCATTCAGCAGCCTGTCGGTTGCCCGTGGATTCGTTTGCGCCAGCTGTGCAGCTTCTTCGGAAGACCTCCACTCATCGCCGAGGTGGGTAAAAAGATCGAGCTCGAAAGCCGTCAAGAGAACCCGCGCCTCTCGAAAGGCATAGACTGAATCCATTATTGCGGAAGGAGAGAGGTCTGATTTTTTTCCAGATGTGCGTCTTGCCATGATTACCTCATGCTTTCCGGATTTGTTTTATCAACATCTACTTGCATATAGTTCAACGTACTAATTCAGAAGAGCAGAAGCAATTTAGTAAATGTCATTAGGGGCACTCATCCTGTTGTGCGTAACCACTAACCAATTATGCAAGTCGTCAAGTCAAAGACACAACCCCCTTTACTAACAGGAAGTCTGCGTCGTTTTAGTGTCACGTTTGCACATGACGTTATAATACGCTCCCTTTTAACAAAAGGGGGAGTTCCGATGCAGTTCAATCGGAACGGGGGATTCGCAAGAAAATCTTTTGCGCAATAAAAAAAACCGGACCCCGTTGTTCTTCGGAGTCCGGTTGATTGTTATTCCTCTATGTATTTATTTTTTAGTATCCTGCTCTTTATCAGAGTCTTTCCTGCAGCAGTGGTGATATTCCTCCTTGAATTTTTCGCGTTCCTCCGGAGTCATTGCTGCAAGCTTCGCTTCAAACCGATGCCTCCAGTTGTGATGCGCCCAGCCGCCATGCCGCCATCCGCCAAAGCTGCGGAACAGAATGTGCGAAAGGACAAGCAGTCCGACCGCCTGCCAGAATGTGATGAACGGCCCGTGGAAAAGATCGGGGATAAGAGCATTCCACAGCAACATCGTTGCAACACCGAATACTACGCACATAACAACGGCAGCCGCAATACATTTGACTGCTCTTGGTCCACATCCACAATAGTATCTCATAAGATTCTCCTTGTATAGTATATGTAATTTAATTATTCGTTATAAAAGTCATCGTACAGCTCCTGCAGCGCTTCGCGTAAATACAGAACCGCGTACCGCTTGCGGGAAAGAAGAGTATTGACCGGCTCGCCTGTGAGTTCCGCAATTTCCTTAAAACTCTTTCCTTCCAGTTCGTGCATGACGAAAACGTCCCGTTGCTCGTCCGGCAGGTCCTCGAGTGCATCGGCAAGTTCCGTCCATACCAGCGACCGTGCGTAGAGCACATCGGGATTTTGACCTGGGTCGTAGAGGATGTCTTCCAGGTTCAGCGGCAGTGCGCTTTCATCTGCCCGCTGCCGGAATGATTCGGGTTTCCGTTTGCGGTACCAATCGATAATTTTATTCCGTGCTACGGTCAGAAGCCAGGACGTCATTTTTTCGATCGGTTCGGTTACACTGTAGCTCGCAACCATCTGGTAAAACACATCGCCTAAAATATCCTCCGCATCGGCTTCGGTGCGAACACGGCGGCGGATAAAATCGAAAAGCCGTTTCCGCTCGGACCGGAACGCCGCATCTGCCGCTGCGGTCGCATGGGACCGGTTTTCAAATGTTACGGCATCGACCAAAATCTCTTCCTCTTCTCTCATAGTAAGACGGATACAGATCCAAAATATTGTATGAAGCGCCTATTATTTTAGGGCACTCAATTGTATGAATTTATGTTAATTATACATCAGAAGCGGCACAGAATCGGCGAATGGCAATATACAATCGGCTGTCGGAAGCACATTCAGGGAATCTCTGTAAAAAGAGCACCGAGGTCATCCGCCATTAAGATTGGCGGACAAGAAAAGGACTTCGTCATCGCGAAACAAACACTTTTCCCCTCGCGGAGGGGAAAACACAAAAGGGGTAGAAAAAAAGCACAAATAAAAGTTTTTTCTCTGCGTGTTCGACTCCCTGTAGTCCCCCTCCACCCCGCTATTAGTGGGATAAACTCCAGCTGGTATCTTAATTTAATTACCTACTAATTCTATAAATAAATTTATCGTCGCTTTCTTTGAGGCGCAAAGAAAGCGACAGAAAGAAACGCTTGCGAAATCGAAACGTGTTATCTCAAGGTTGAACTAGGATTAAGGATGCGATGAATATTTCGTTCGGTGCAAGATGGACGAACTGATTAAAATTCGACTTATTTTTGCAAGTCTTACTTCTATCGATTTCGCGGCCGGCATAAAAGACAAAAAAAGAAATGTCATTGCGATGAGCGGAGCGAAGAAGCAATCTGCTAAAAAAGGATTACCATAGGAAAGTCTGAGTTTGCGGATTGCTTCACTGAGAAACGTTCGCAATGACAGGAAAGCGTATGTAATCGCGAAGCAATAGCTTCGCGGAACAGAGAGCAGGACACGGATCCCGTTATCTATCTCCAAAGTGAATATGATCGGAACTTTCCGTATCTTTCGACTGTTTAACCCATATGGTCGAAAGGTCAACTATGGAAAATAAGCTTTCGAGGGATAAAGAAGAACTCATTTTACAGGCCGCCCAGCGCCGGTTTGCCGCGTATAGTTACTCGAAGGTAACCATGGACGAGATCGCTGAAGATATCGGCATGGCAAAAGCGTCTCTCTATTATTACTTCCCTACAAAAGAAGCAATTTTCCGGTCAGTGGTTCAGCATGAGCAGGAAGAATTTCTCGCACAAGTAAAAGAAGTCCTTGCGCATTGCGGTTCAGCAAGCCGGATGCTAGTCGAATATGTTCGGCTCCGAATGAAATTGACCGAGCGGCTCAGTAACCTCAGCCAAATTCACCAGCAGGCGTGGTACGATGTCAGGCCGATCATTCGGGAACTCTTCAAGGCATTCGTTCAGCATGAACTTCAATATGTGACACAAATCCTTCAAGAGGGTAAGAAGTCAGGTGAATTTCATCTCGAAGAGCCCAAGAAAATTGCATCTATGATTCTGCACGTCATGCAAGGGCTTCACCTGCGATTCTTTCGAGGATATGATCAACAAGCAATTAGCGAATCAGACCGTGAGTTATTTGAACATGAAACTTTACTTTTTGTAAATACCATTCTTCATGGTCTTTGCAAAAAATCAAAAAATTAGGTAGTGTCTCAATTTAGCATAGTTGGTTAGTGATGTCAGGAATTTCTTCCTGACATTCAACAGTATCGGTCAGGACGTAAGTCCTGACCGCATTAAACTGAGACACTGCCAAACATTAATACAGCGAAAGGATGTTCGTTCATGCCACAGCAAGACGATAAGTCCCGAGGGGACAAGTTTGAAAAACAAAAACCTCAATTATCCGAGCAACGTGAAATCAATACCACGAACGGAAACGATGCAGCGCCGATCGAGTCGGTGCCTCTCTACAGAAACGTGAAAATAGTTATACCGCTGTTTCTTGTCGTGCTGGCGATTGCCATTTTTGCCTGGCTGTATTACGTGAGGCTTCGCGACTTTGTCTCTACGGACGATGCATACATCGACGCTGACAGGGTTTCGGTCAGTACAAAAATACTTGGGAGAATAGATCAACTGACAGCCGACGAAGGAGATTCAGTTCGGCAAGGACAAATTCTGGTAAGGTTGGATGACAGCGACTTGCGTGCGCAGGAAGCACAAGCGAAAGCTTCACTCGTGTTTGCCCGGGAAAATATATCGCTTGCAAAAGTCAACATGGAGAAAGCTCAGATGGATTATCAACGGGCATTGTCGCAATTTAAACAGAGCATTATTCCAAAAGAGCAGTATGACCATGCGCAAAGCGAATTAGAATCGACCAGGGCGCGGCTCAATATTGCCAATGCACAGACAACGGCCGCACAAGCACAGCTTGGCGTAATCCAAACACAATTGACGAACACCGTGATCGAATCACCGATGACAGGTGTAGTTTCTAAGCGCTGGGTTCTGGCAGGCGACGTCGTGCAGCCCGGCCAATCCATTTTCACGATCTATAATGTGAAAGACATTTGGGTGACGGCAAATTTGGAAGAGACGAGTCTGTCTAATTTACGCCTCGGTGATAAAGTGGACATAAGCGTTGACACCTATCCAAATATAAAATTTATCGGGACTATTCTACGCCTCGGTTCCAACACAGCATCGCAGTTTTCTTTGATTCCCCCTAATAACGCCTCGGGGAATTTTACGAAAGTAACACAGCGTGTTCCGATAAAGATCTCTATCGAACGGACAGACAGCAACCATCCTCAATATGTCAATTTACTGCCCGGCATGTCGGTTGAAGTGAAGGTGAGGGTTCGTTAACCATGTTTTCAGGCATAATACAACGTTTGAAACTAGGGTTTACTGATCGTCTACCGTCGCTTCATCATGAACATGCCTCGTACAAGTGGTGGGTGCTGGGAAACATCATGATCGGCACCTTTATGGCTGTACTCGATGCCACGATCGTGGATGTTGCCTTATCGAAAATTATGTCGTCGTTCGGAATTACTGTCGATAAAGCAGAATGGGTGATTACCGCATATATGCTGGTCTTTGCTGTTATGCTCCCGACATCCGGATGGATCGCAGATCACTTCGGATACAAGAGAACATATTTTTTAGCATTGTCATTGTTTACTTTAGGTTCATTTCTCTGCGGGCAGGCGTGGAATGAAAATATGCTTATTATTTTCAGAATCGTTCAGGCGTGCGGTGCGGGATTGTTGATGCCAACCGGCATGGCGATTGTCACCCGTGAATTTCCGCCCCAGCAGCGCGGAGTTGCACTCGGGTTCTGGGCTATTGCAGCAGCCGCCTCCGTATCACTTGGCCCTATGATTGGCGGGTATCTCATTGATAATATTAATTGGAATGCAATTTTTAATGTGAATGTACCTGTTGGCATTATGGGTTTGTTTGCAACGGCTGTCATTCAGCGTGAATATAAAACGGAGCGTGCGCGGTCGTTTGACGTGATTGGATTCGTTTCGATGGCTACGTTTCTTTGTGCGCTTCTACTGGCACTGACGGATGGCAATGCTTCGTGGAATACCGGCGGGTGGTCGTCGTCGTTTATCATCTCGTGTTTTGTTATATCGGCATTCGCGCTTGTTGTGTTCTTAGTGACGGAATTTACAATTGAACATCCGCTTATTGACTTGAGCTTGTTTAAGGATTTTAATTTTAGTGTAGCGAACGGTATTCTCTTCATTTTCGGATTCGGGATGTTCGGCAGCACATTTCTACTTCCCCTGTATCTCCAGCTTTCGCTTGGATATACGGCATTTCAGGCAGGCTCGCTTTTTTTACCTGTCGGTATCCTTCAAGCGATTACCGCTCCGATTTCCGGCCTGCTGTCGGATAAGGTAAATCCTAGAATTCCTGCAGCTATCGGTATTACACTATTGGCGTTAAGTCTCTTCATCAACAGTTCATTATCTTTGTATTCGGAACGTCATCAGATTATGCTGGCACTGTACATCCGCGGATTTGCCATGGGATTGATGTTTACACCTCTTTCGATGTCGGCGCTTTCCAATATTCCGCGGCACAAAATCGGGCAGGCATCCGGATTATTTAATGTCATTCGGCAATTAGGCGGGAGCTTCGGCATTGCATTTATGAGCACATTACTGCTGCGGCGTTCCATTTATCATATGGCGACATATGGTCAGGTTGTGAATCAACAATCGGATGCATTTCGTCAGGTTGCACAGCATTTGACGCGTTTTAGTATGAATGCAGTTGGCGGAAATCAATCTCTTGCAGCGATGCGTGCTAATGCTCTTATTGCCTCGCACATTTCAACCCAGGCGTTTATCCGTGCCGTTGGCGACGACTTTTTAGTGGCATCGATTATCACTATTGCTGCGCTTTTTCCCATTCTATTCCTTCGTGTACGAAAGCGAAAAAAATCCAAACATGGACCAGCAATGGAATAAATACTTTTTATTCTTTCTTGGGTTCAATACCCCGCCATGCGGGACTGCGAGGATATTTATTAATTGATGTTACGCAGGATTGATGTTTTCATAGCCCTGACATTTATGTCAGGGTTTAAATGTTGCAGAATAGTTTGGGCTTTAGCCCCAGTAACAATGATTTTGGCTAAAGCCGATGGTGCTTCATTTTATTTGTCCACGACCTGAAGGTCGTGGCTATCACAAAAACTCTATTTTGTGAAACATCAATTATTAATAGAAATAAAGTTATACAAGGATGAAGAAATATGCATAGAATGAAAATAGTTTTGTTCGTATTCTTTTTTCTCGGCGGTGTTGCCGCAGGGCAAGATTCGATGACAGTCGAACAGGCGGTTCAGCGAGTACTTCAAACCCATCCGGTTCTTGAACAGGCACTTGCAAATATTCGTGCGGCCGAGGCGCGCGCTTTGCAAGCCTCGAGTTCTAAATTTCCGGAGATATCGACGGATGCCGTGTATGCGCACATCGGTCCTGTACCGGAGTTTAGTTTCCCTCTGTTTGGCAGTATCGTGTTGGCTCCTCAAGATAATTATGATGCGCACATTACCGGCAGATTCACACTATATGATTTCGGAAAAACAAATACCGCGGTTGACCTGAGCCAATCGAGAGTACAGACATCGCGCGATGCAATAGAATTAGCGAAAACCAATTTAGCTCTGCAAACTATTCGCGCCTTCTATTCGATAGTGTTCTTGAGAAAAAGTGTACAGGTTCAGGATGAACAAATCGAAGCACTCAACCAACATCTTTCGGTGACGCAAAAACGGGCGACGGCAGGTACTGCCACAAATTTTGATGTTTTGACAACTCGTGTGCGTGTCGCTGCGGCTCAGAACCAGAAAGTGGAGATTCAAAACTCGCTGCAGAAACAGGAATCGATATTGCGTCAGCTTCTCGATCTTCCGGTGACGAGCCCGCTGACAATTTCCGGATCCTTTCAGCAAATCCCTGTTGCACTCAATCAGGATTCTCTTTTTCAGCTTGCGTTCCAGCAGCGCACTGAACTGAAACTTGCGCGCGATGCGGAAGAATCGGCGAAGCTCCAAAAGAATGCGAGTTCACTTGGGAACATGCCTTCTTTAAAAGTAAACGCTGCCTATGGGCTTAAAAACGGGTATGAACCGAACATATATGTCATGCGAGGCAACTGGATGTGGGGAGCGCAACTGCAAATTCCTGTTTTTGACGGCGGCCGGATAAGTCATCAGGAAGAGGAAGCGCAGGCGGCGATAGAATCGGAACAGGCGCACACGCAAGATGCCGAGCGGCAAATTCGATCAGATGTTGAACAGGCCGTGGCTGATGTTCATGCATCGTGGTCGAAGGTGCAAATTTCAGACGTGCAGCTTCAGCAGGCACATGAAGCGGTCGCTATTGCACGAACACGGTACGAGACTGGTTCTGTTACTAATCTTGATCTTCTGGATGCAGAGACGGCCGAATCTTCTGCCAGGTTAATGAGTTTGCAGGCGCTCTACCGATTTGTCGTTAGTAAGTATGAGCTTGGCCGTGCGGTTGGCGCGTCGTTTTATAATTGATACATCGGTTCTATCGAACATTCTCCCACTCGAACCACCGCTAAACAATGATGCGGTTGAGTTCCGAAAAACTTTTGTGTGAAAATTCATTGCTGTGTACATTGAATTCCCATCTATTATCTTATACATTTAAAAATACGACAAACGGAGGCAATGCAAATCAATGTCTGCATATGCCTTCGCAGGTTTCACTCACTTACACAGTGAGAAGAATGTGGATGCGATGGCTGAAAAACCGTCTCTTCAGAAAAAATACCAATACCGCCGGTTTAAATGGATATGGAGGATTGTCTCCTTTTACCTATTAATTCTCTATTTCAATCACACAGCTTATTCCCAAAAATTTACCGATGGTGAAACGGAAACTGTGCTCCTGTGGAATTCAAATGCCCTCAACGAAGATGCGATCGACCAGGAGAGTTTCTTGACCGCCCTGGAGAGCTCCGGCTTCAAGACTATTCGCAGAGTTCCCGGCGATCTAACGAATCACCCCCCCCGGCCGAATACTTTGCTCATTGTACCGCACACTTCCGCCCGCTTGCTGTCCGCGAAAAATGTCAAGGCAATTATGAAGAACCTGCCGCTTGGCCTCACTCTGATCACGGATGGAGAAAGTGGCCTCTCACTGGCGATGGGCATACAACTGGGAAAGCCTGTGCATGTAGTGGACATGGTGGATCATACATTCCCGGAACTTGAACCTCACTGGTCGGACAATTTGCGCGTTGCCTGGATTACAAATTTCTCCGATAAAAAAGGGAGTCTCCTCGTTTCAGGCGGCGATCATGATTATCCGTTGGCCATCACACAACGGTTTGGCAAAGGTGAATGTCTGTATTTTGCTCCTCTCTTTGATCCCATCTCAGGAAAGGGGTTCGCGCGTTTTGTGAATCTCCCATATTTCATCATTCATGTACTGCACAGACATCCTCCCTTTCGACGACAGGGAGCCGATGCTTACTTCGATCCAGGCTTCCGGTTTAATGTTTCGATTGATACATTGGCGAAACAATGGCGGCAATCGGGCATCCGCGCAATTCACGCAGCGGCATGGTATTTTTATAACCAGACACCCTACGATTACACCCGGCTGATCAAGGTTGCGCATCAAAATGGAATCCTTGTCTACGCCTGGCTCGAATGGCCGTATGTCGGAAAGAAGTTCTGGGATCTCCATCCCGAATGGCGTCAAAAGAACGCGCTGCTTCAGGATGCGCATCTGGATTTCCTTTATCTGATGGACTTCCAGAATCCGCTTTGCTTGCAGGCTGCCATGGATGATCTTTCGCTACTCCTTGAAAACGATTGGGATGGCATCGACGTCGCCGAGTTCTCGATGACCGGAGTCAGTTCGGAGGCTCTTAAAGGACCTCTTCATCCTGAATGCTTTACCGGCTTCACCCCGACCGTACGTATCGATTTCAAGAAACTTCACGGCTTTGATCAAATCGAATTGTTTGATACAACCAGTCAGCATTATTGGAAAAAGGACTCCGTCGCACTCAACACTTTTTATCGATACCGGGTCGAGGTGAACAATGGTCTATTGAGTCAGGTTATTCATGCCCTCGACAGTCTCAACACGGCAAGAAAACGCAATTGGGAAATGATCCTCACCATCGCGGATAATTCACTCCACCCCGAGTTCGACCAACTATTGGGTTTTGATATGCACAGTACACTCGAACTGTTACAGAAGTATAATCTCACACTGCAGGTAGAAGACCCTTACACGGAGTGGACTAAACCGCCTGAACGCTATACCGATTTAGGAAAAACCTACCGTCGGTATCTTGGAGATCGTCCATTCATCATCGATATCAATGTTGTAGCCGTGCATCCATTCAATCAGAAAGGCTACTCGGTCGCTCAACCGACCGGTTCGGAAATCAATCAGCTTTGGGAAAAGGCGGCTATTCAAAGTTCCCGGGTGTGCTTCTATTCTGAGTCTACCGTCTTCAGCAACGACTGGGAGATTCTTCCATTTACTATGGCAGCCCGGGCTGAAATTCGAACGGATGGCGAGGACTTGCTCATCAATACTCCCTATACCGTGACACTCACTTCAGTGAAAATGAATGATGAGTTCTTCTTGGATGGTAAATCATGGATGTGTTACAGTGAGGAAGGTGTTTTGATTCCGCAAGGGAAACATCGACTGAGTTTTGGCGAGAGACATACCACAACTACCATTCAGGTGCCCCGGATTCGATTGGTTTCTATCTCAGATGAACTTCTGAGATGCCAGCGAAATGGAGATAGCTTGGAAGTGACGTACTCATCACCCGCGCGATGCGCACTTATGTTAAGCAGACGAGCCAGTGTCATGATACTCGACGGCGTGACGGTTGATTTTCCGATTATACAAAATGAAAAGAATATTGTTGTGATGGCTCCACCGGGAGTTCACAGTCTGTTACTCATCGATCGATAAGAAGTGCAGAGAAATATTTTTCGAGATTCATATGATTGCTTTTTTCATATATCATAGGGTAGAGACGTTCAATTGAACGTCTCTACAAGCCAAAATTATACTTGTGCTAATGCCTGATCCAAATCCCAGATAATATCTTCCGTTGCTTCTACTCCCACCGATAGACGTACAAGATTATCAGCGATCCCAAATTCTTTCCGCTTGTGCGGTTCTACGGCAGAATGTGTCATTGCCGCCGGATGTTCAGCAAGCGATTCGGTGCCGCCTAAACTGACAGCGAGTTTCACCATCTTCAATGAATCAAGGAAACGGAACGATGCTTGTTCGTCACTTTTGACGATAAAGCTGATCATTGCTCCGGGCGAGAGACATTGTTTTTTATAGATACTGTACTGCGGATCGCCCTCTTTCAGTAATCCAAGGTATAATACTTTTTCAACTTTGGAATGTGTTGAGAGCCAGAGAGCAATTTCTTGTGCACTCTGTGCTGCAGTCGTCATGCGCATCTTGAGCGTCTCAAGGCTCCGCATGAGCAGCCAGCCTGTCAGCGGACTCGCCATCGATCCGAGAACGCTGCGCATCGATTTGATGCGATTGACCAATTCTTTTGATCCGAGACATGCACCGGCAATAACATCGCTATGACCGCCGATATACTTGGTTGCCGAATACAAAACAAGGTCAATACCATGCTTCAAGGGATGTTGAAAAATGGGACCAAGGAAAGTGTTATCCAATGCCGTCAGAACTTTGCGGTCCTTAGTAGAAAAATGTTTTGCAATGTCCACACACATTTCGATATCGATGAGGCAGTTCGTCGGATTGGCGGGAGTTTCAAGAAAGATCATTCCGAGTTTGTTTGTTGCGCCACCTCGTTCCACCATGTCGATGATTTGTTGCCGCGTGTGCTGTACACCAAAGTTCATAGTCTTGATGCCGAATTTTGCCAGCATGGTTTCGAAAAGATATTCCGTGCCTCCGTAAATAGGTTCGCTGCTCAGGAGAACATCACCTGGCTTCAGCAGCTCAAGCACTGCTGTACTGATTGCCGCCATTCCGCTGTCAAACACAGCGCATGCCTCTGCATTGTCCCACACGGTAAGACGGTCTTCGAGAATTTCCAGGTCAGGGTTGTTGATGCGGCTGTAAATGAGTCCGGCGCCATGTGTACCCGGCTCACGCACTCCATGCGCCATTTCGAAAAATTCCTTGCCGTCTCTGGCGTTTTCGAATACGAAAGTAGAAGTCTGAAAAATGGGACATTTTACAGCTCCTTCCGACCATTTGGGTTCATATCCATATCCCATCATCAGAGTCTCGGGTTTCAAAATTTTCTTTTTTCCGTTGGAAATAAGTTCTTTATCCATAAGGCACCTCGTTAGACTTGGGTGAGATACATATTGTGGCAAAAGGTACGAGAAAATGTCGTAAAGTCAATTGTTCGCATTCTTATATGCGAAACTTGATTCCTGTCAGACAGTTCAATACATTCATAATAGTTGTTGAGGCGGTCGAGGCAAGCAAGATCATCTCACTATCATTCAATCAAGGAAAAATGGCTGTGAAATACCCTATCCAAGGGGGACACTTAGTAACAATTCTTATAGTGCTGATATTTTCTCAGGCTGCATCTCAACAGAATTCCTGGCAATGGACAGGCGGACCATATTGGGGAGCTGCTAAAGTACTCACAATGAATACCAACGGACACATCTTTGCCGGAACGGCGAGTGGAATTTGCCGTTCGACCGACAATGGTGATAACTGGGCATTGACAACTCAAGCATTAGGAAGAATTGATGTGCGAACTCTCGTAATTAAATCTAACGGATATATTTTTGCTGGAACGTATGATGGACGAGTTATTCTATCAACAGATAACGGTGGTAATTGGAGTTCTGTTAGTACTGGGCTGCCACAGATGGCTGTGATGTCTATTGTTATAAGACGCGACGGACAAATCTATGCTGGAACAGATAGCGGTGGAGTGTTTCGTTCGACAAATGATGGAGCAAGTTGGACATCTATCAATCAAGGATTGATGGATACACATATCTATTCACTTGCCGCTGATACCAACAATCGTATCTATGCTAATATTGCAAGTGGAGTATTCTATTCAACAAATGATGGTACTAATTGGATAAGTACACAAGGGACAATGAACCTTCCCACCGGACTACTTACACTTGATCCTCAAGGAGTTCTTTTTCTAAGGGATCCAAGAGGTTCCCTCTATCGCTCTCAAGATAGCGGGTGTACTTGGATAGATCTTTCCCAACGAATAGATACTTTTTATTTTCGCGGTCAACCAGTAGTAGATTATCAATTTATTTTATATTCGAATATTGTTTTTGATTCAAGAGGAGAGTTAATAGTTTGGAATAATAATAGTAGTTACGATAAAATATTTATGAAGTCCACAAATGGAGGTGATAAATGGATTTCTATGGATACAATTTGGATGGGCAGCAGCTATGAAAATATTTATTCGCTTGCGATCAATCCTAATAATGGATATGTGTTTACAGGGACATCTGCAGGAATGTTACGCTCCACAGATGATGGAGCTAATTGGATTAATGTAAATCGTGAATTAGCTACACGAAGTATTTCTTCAATGGCAATCAATTCTAATGGTAACATTTTTATAAGTAGCGATAGTGGAGTGTATCGGTCAACAAATAATGGAGATCAATGGATTCAAAAAAATCAAGGATTGCCTTTGGGTGGATTTCCAGGAAATATCTGGTCGATTGCGATTAATCCTTTGGGAAATATTTTTGCTGGTGCTAGTTCAGGTGGAGTTTTTCGTTCCACAGATAATGGTGAAAATTGGCAATGGATAAAAAACTATGGTTATATTATCGCCATCAATTCCAATGGGCATATTTTCACCGGGAGTTATATTGCACCTATATGCCGGTCAACAAATAACGGCATAAGTTGGACAGTGCTTGATTCCACAAGTTTTTTATTTGCCAATTGTTTTGCTTTCAATTCAAGTGGTCATATTTTTGCTGGTAGTTATTATAGTAATGGTAATGATCGAGTTGTTTCCCGCTCAACAAACAACGGTGATAGTTGGACCGCTCTGACCCAAGGATTTCCTACTAGTCAATTGCATACATATTATAGAGTAAATGCATTAGCTGTCAATTCCCTCAGCAGTATCTTTGCAGGAACAGATAGCGGCATGTTTCGTTCTACAAACAATGGCGACAACTGGAGCAGGATCGAAAATGGCTTGCCTCCGAGTATAGGAACTTGGAGTACTTGCTGCCCTCCAAGTATTGTTTACTACGGCCCACCACAAATCCGGACTATAGCCACCAATTCAGTTGGATATATATTTATTGCGTATGATAGAGGTGTCTACCGTTCGACAGATAATGGTGATACGTGGACTATGTTTAATTTAGGTTTATCTCAGAGTGATACCGTTAATGTGTTAGCTGTTAATTTGAGCGGCTATCTTTATGGTGCGACAAGTACAGGAAGCGTTTTCAGAAGTGCGAGTCCAACAACATCGGTTGGTAACTCCAAGATCAACGTACCCCTGCATTATATTCTTGAACAAAATTATCCCAATCCATTCAATCCCACTACAGCAATTAGTTTTCAGTTGCCAGTGTTAAGTAAGGTAAGCTTGAAAATATTTGATGTGCTTGGTCGGGAAGTAATGACATTGGTCAACGAAGAAGAACCAGCCGGCTCGTATGAGGTGCAATGGAACGCTGAGAAAATGACAACCGGTATCTATTTCTGCCAGTTCAAAGCAGGGAGTTATATGCAAACGAGGAAGATGTTATTGCTAAAATAACGAAACATTGTGAAGAAAAAGAAAGCCCTCCAACGAAGTACATTTCGCGGAGGGCTTTGTGTTGTTAACAGTATATCATGAGACAAATTCAGGATAATGGATTACCCTTTGTTTGCTTTGTAGAATTCTTCCATAAACTTTGCCAGCACTTCAACAGACTCCACCGGACAGGCATTATAGATAGAAGCGCGCATGCCGCCAACTGAGCGGTGACCTTTCAGTCCGAGCATCTTTTTCGGTTTCGCTTCGGCAATGAACTTCTCTTCGAGTTCTGGTGTCGGCAAATTCCATGTAACATTCATCAGCGATCGATCTTCTTTATTGACGACTGAGCCTTTGTAGAATTCCGGATGTGCGTCGAACATATCGTAAATGAGTTTCGCTTTCTTCTCGTTGCGTGCTTGAATGGCTTCTAATCCGCCTTCTTTGATAATCCATTTTAGTGTTCTGCCAACCACAAATATCGGAAGGCAGGGCGGCGTGTTGTATAACGAGCCTGCATCCACATGTGTTTTGTATTTTAACATGGACGAAAGGTTTTGTTTTGCTTTCGCTTCCATCCACGCTTTCTTGATGACTACCATCACTACGCCGGCAGGACCAAGATTCTTTTGGGCACCGGCATACATGAGATTGTATTTTTTGAAATTACGTTTCATACTAAGCATGTCAGAAGACATATCAGCAATAAGCGGAACATCACCGACATCCGGATCAGTTTTCCACTGCGTGCCAAAGATCGTGTTGTTCGTAGTGATATGGACATAATCCGCATCGCCGGAATATTTGATATTCTTCGGCAGCTGATTGAAGTTCGTTGCTTTTGAAGATGCGACCTCGGTTACTTCTCCGAGAAGCTTTGCTTCTTTTATCGCTTTCGATGCCCATTCACCTGTATTGACATAATCAGCTTTCTTGTGGAGAAAATTCATCGGTACCATCGCAAATTGCATACTTGCGCCGCCTCCGAGAAAAACCACGGCATACTCATCTGCCGAAAGCCCCATAAGAGCAAGAGCATCTGTTTGCGCGTCTGTTACTACTTTTTCAAACGTTTTATCTCGGTGGCTGATTTCCATAATTGAAACGCCAAGTCCGGCAAAATCCATCACGGCGTCTCGCGTCTCTTCAACGACGGAAAGAGGTAGAATTGCCGGTCCAGCAAAGAAGTTGTGTGCGCGTGCCATCGTTATGATCCTTTCCAAATTATTTATTCAAGTACATTCGGTGGGTGAAACAATTATTTAAACATACTAAATTTTTTTTTCAGTGTCCATATTCTTTTTCAGAAATAAACTTTTAGAGGAAATGGGTTTTCTCTGGTAAGAAAGAGACAGGAAAAGGTCGTTGTCGCGGCGTTGAATTCTACCATATCGTTGCAGCGGAATAGTCACATAATGCAACAAATCGTCGATGATGGTAAAAGATGGTTGGAAAAAAGAATTGTGCGGTTGCTGGTTAGAATATTTTTTGGTATAATTAAAGAATCAAAACTGTTTGATTTCCCCTTCGATCTGCTCGGCAAACCGTGGCAATCGGTGGTTGGACAGGATAATAAACTATAATTCTTACTCATCATAATCTTAAGGAGTATCCTATGAAGATTCTCGTGACTGATGGTATTACGTCGGAAGGCGCAAAGATCCTTACAGATGCCGGACACCAGGTAGATAAAGTGAAGCTGACACCTGAAGATCTATTGAAAAAGATCGGTGAATACGATTGCATCATCGTCCGCTCCGCAACAAAAGTGACAAAGGAAGTAATAGAAGTTGGAAAAAATCTCAAAGTGATTGCTCGTGGCGGTGTCGGGCTGGACAATATCGATGTGCCGGTTGCCGAGAGTAAGGGTATTAAAGTCTTGAATACACCTGCCGCATCAACTGTGTCCGTTGCAGAGCTCGCTCTTGCGCATATGCTTGCTGTGTCTCGCTTCCTGAATGTCAGCACGATGGAAATGCGACAAGGTAAGTGGCCGAAGAAAGAATATGGAGAGGGTATTGAACTGTACAAAAAGAATCTTGGCATTCTCGGTCTCGGCAATATCGGGAAAGAAGTTGCACGACGCGGATTAGCGTTCGGGATGCACGTGTTGGCATACGATCCGCCGTTCACGCCAATGGATTTCTTCGTCGAAATTACGACAAAGGAAAAAGTGCTTGCCAATAGCGACTTCATCACGCTTCACCTCCCGTACAACAAGAAGGAGGGGCCAATTATCGGGAAGAAGGAATTTGAGATGATGAAAAAGGGTGTGGTCATCGTTAACTGCGCGCGCGGTGGTGTAGTAGATGAAGCCGCTTTGTTGGAAGCATTGAACTCTGGTAAAGTTGCTGGAGCAGGATTGGATGTGTTCATAAATGAACCACCGACCGAGGCTCAAAAAGCCCTGATCAATCATCCACGGGTGAGTGTGTCGCCGCATATTGGCGGTTCGACTGTTGAAGCTCAGGAGCGCGTTGGCGCAGAGATCGCGCAAAAAGTAGTGAAAGCATTCAGCGCTCAAGAGCACTCATAGTAAGTTTTGGAAGTAGATGGCAACAATCCGACCGTTTAAAGCATTTCGGCCGAAACCGGAATTTGCCGGTGAAGTCGCTGCTCGACCGTACGATGTGCTCAACTCCGATGAAGCACGCGAAGAGGTGAAGGGACATCCTTTCTCTTTTTTGCACGTTGGCAAACCGGAAGTTGATCTCGATCCCAAAATCGATATTCATGACAGGCAAGTGTACGAGAAAGGAAAAGAGAATCTTCAGAAACTTATTTCCCAAGGAATATTGCTGGAAGATTCGTCACCTTCACTGTATGTCTATGCGCAGACTATGGGGAATCGCACACAGTACGGTCTTGTCGGATGTGCATCGGTGGAGGAGTACTGGAATGAAACCATTAAAAAGCATGAGTTCACACGGAAAGATAAGGAAGAAGATCGCTGTAATCATGTAAATGTAACGAATTCTCATTCCGGGCCTGTGTTCCTGACATACCGCGATAATGCAGAGATCAACGCCATTGTTGCCTGCGTTGTAAGCAAGCCGCCGGAGAATGATCATGTTGCAATTGACGGCATCCGGCATCAAAGCTGGGCGATCAAAGACAGAGGGACGATCGAGAAGATTACTTCTATCTTTAAGACGATTCCCAACCTGTATATTGCAGACGGACATCACCGCTCGGCTGCAGGAGCGCGGGTTGGAAGAGAACGTGCAAAGGCAAACCCCCACCATCGAGGCGATGAGGAGTACAATTTCTATCTCGCAGTATATTTTCCATCAAGCCAGCTTCGGATTATGGATTACAATCGTGTTGTCAAAGATCTGAATGGATTGACGAAGGAAGAATTTTTTTCCAAGCTACAACAACATTTCAGTTTCGTTAAATCTTCCGTTCCTGTGAAGCCGGCAAAGAAAGGCGACTTCGGAATGTATCTTGATGCTGCGTGGTATACGCTCACTGCCGGGCCTGCATTGCGAAACATCACCGATTCGGTGCAGCGGCTTGATGTCTCTGTTTTGCAGAATCATCTTCTTGATCCGATTCTCGGCATTAAAGATCCGCGTGTCGACAAACGAATTGACTTCGTCGGCGGCATACGCGGATTAGGCGAACTGGAACGAAGAGTGAAATCCGGTGAAATGAAGATCGCCTTCACCATGTATCCCACTTCTCTCGATGAGCTTATGGCTATTGCCGATGATGGGAAAGTCATGCCGCCGAAATCAACGTGGTTCGAACCGAAACTCCGCGACGGATTGTTTGTACACTTCTTAGATTGAAACGATAGAGTGGATGAAATATATCGCGCTCTTGTTGTTCCTACCGGCCTGTCTTTTCGGGCAAGCTCGTTCACCTGTAAAGGTTATACACCGGTGGTGTTGTCATATGTCCATTGGGATGTTACAACCAATGAGCGATGGCAGTCTTGATCCGTTGACTTGTATAATAGAGATATAAAATATTGTAATAACGTTTCTTATTTCGTGTTATCGACAAAGACAAAGAATAAAAGAAGGCTCTTCGAGAACATTGGTGCTTGTTGAACACCATAAGCTCATTTATGAGAGAAAAACCGGATTTTAGAAGAAGTAAGCTACGGAATATACCGTAGCAAACTACGGAACATACCGTAGGTTGAAAAATACTGGAATTACCCGATGCAATTCAAAGGACGCTGGAGTATCTTAATACCAGTTAGAATAAGTAAGAATAAAAAAATTAACTTAACGATTCACTAACAATTATTAAAGGAGTTACAAATGAAAAAACTAACTCTTCTCATCGCCCTCTTGCTGATCGGATTATCGGCAAATGCTCTTGCTGCTAACCCATCTGCCAGTGCATCAGCTAGCGCAACTGCTGTTATTGTGACACCGATTTCAATTTCACAAAGTGGCAATAATTTGAGTTTCGGCAATATAGTTGCTAGTGTTGCTGGTGGAACAGTTGTGGTAGATCCTAGTGGAACCCCCAGTTATTCGGGCGTGTCAGTTCCAAGTACCCCTGGAACGATTACAGCAGCAGCTTTCAGTGTTACAGGATCTGCAGGTCTGACTTATGCTATTACGCTTCCAGGATCAGCTACACTTAATAGTGGCGGAAATTCTATGACACTTGGCACATTCACAAGTTCTCCCAGTGCTACAGGTACATTAGATGGAAGTGGTGCACAAGCACTCACTGTTGGCGCGACCTTAACTGTAGGTGCAAGTCAGGCTGCAGGTACATATACTGGAACCTTCTCGGTGACAGTTGCCTATAATTAAAAGAATAGTTTTTAGGTAAGGAACGCTGCCTGTAATCAGGCAGCGTTTTTTTTTGCATATTTTTTAACTGAAAGGATTGACAAAAAAGAAAAACTGCGTAACGCTTAAGTGTTTATTCGTTTTGTCGAAATTACAATCATTTTGAGCTCCTGATAGCGGAAAATTCACGAAAAACAAAGGGAACCGCTATCGGTATATTAATTGTTCTTTTTATAATAGAACTTGACAAGAGGAGCTCAAGAAATGAAGAACTTAACTAAATGTTTGGCGCTTTTAATGATTGGATTCTCAACAAATATGTTTGCTCAAGCAGGAGCAATAGCCAGCGCAGCGGTCAATATTGTGGCACCGATTAGTATCACAAAATCAGTTGATATGAACTTTGGCATTGTAGCCACAGGTATGACAGAAGCAGGTACAGCCATGTTAAATACGGATGGCACACGCTCAACAACAGGTGGTGTAACAATTCCGCCTACGAGTGGTTCACCTACGGCAGCTTCTTTTGTTGTTACAGGTACAGGAAACTACACTTATGAAATATCGTTGCCTTCTGCACCTATTACACTTAATGGTGCTACTGAAGGTGTAACAGTTGGCTCATTTGTTAGCAGTCCTAATGCAACAGGTACTTTGAATGCCGGCACTCAAACAGTATATGTCGGTGCTACACTGAATGTGCCTGAATCTACGGTACCAGGATCTTATTCGAATGGTTCAGGTTTAAAAGTAACTGTTAATTATAATTAGAGAATCGATTAGAAGAAACGGTTTCTGGTGTATGTAGTTTTAATTTTATATATATTTGATGCAAAATTAATCAAGAGTGTTGATTACAAATTTTATAAAAAAAATTATGCATACATCTGAAATGAAAAAGAAACCTGCGTCTAACCCAGCGATTTATTCATTCATCCTACTTTCAATTTCAATAATGACGCTAATTTTTTCCACAGACCTGACTGCGCAAGGCAACCTGATGGTATTTCCGAGAAGAGTTGTTTTTGAAGGATTAAAAAGGTCTCAAGAGATTAATATTGCCAATACAGGAGTGGATACTGCGAGGTATGTTATCTCTTTCGTAAATTACAGGATGAAGGAAAACGGCGAATTTGAAGAAATCACGCAGCCAGATAGTGGGCAAAATTTCGCAGATAAATATATTCGTTTTTTCCCACGTAGTGTTGTCCTTGCACCTAATGAAGCTCAAATCGTAAGAGTACAAGTTATTAGAAACAATCAGATATCTCCCGGTGAATATCGATCGCATTTATATTTCAGGGCAGTGCCTGCTGAAAAGCCACTCGGTGAGAAAGATCTCAAAGATACTACTTCTATTTCTATAAAATTGCTTCCGATATTTGGTATGACAATACCTGTAATCGTACGGGTTGGTGAATCTACAGCCAGAGTAAATATTTTTGATATATCATTTAAAATGGTAAACGACACGCTGCCCACTATTAGCCTGGCATTTAAACGTACGGGCAACATATCAGTCTATGGTGATATTGCATTTGATCATATTTCACCATTGGGCAAAATAACACGGGTAAACTTTGTTCAGGGTATGGCAATTTACACACCAAATCTTGTCCGCAGATTCAAGGTCAACTTAGATAGAACTTTAGGCGTTGATTACAGAAAAGGAAAATTACATATAGTTTATTCATCACAATCAGCCGCAAAACCTGAAAAGTATGCCGAAGCAGATTGGTATTTGCATTGATAATTATGATGATGAAAAATAAATTTTACATATTGCTTTATCTAATCGCTTTACTGACGATGGTTGTGTTAATTAGCACGACTGCTATGGCACAGAGGTACGCAGTTGCGACTGGCAACTGGAGCGGAGCTATATGGGCAACAACAGCCGGTGGTGTTGCAGGAAGTGCTCCAACGCCAACATCGGCAGATGCTGCTACTATCAATGCCGGTGTTACTGTTACAATAGATGTTGCTGCATCCTGCGCATCATTGACTTTTACTGCTGGTGCTCCTAATACTGCTACTACTGCTACAATTAGTGGTACCAATTCATTGACGATAACTGGCGCACTAACAATAAATGGTCAAAATGGTACGACAACTGGAACTCCTAACAATATGAATGTTAATGCTGGAACTCTCTCAGCAGGTTCGGTAGTACTTCAAGGTGTTTCAGGTAGCGCTTCGAAATATGCTCAAATAAATATCTCAACAGGAACTGTTACTGTTACAGGGGTTATTACTTCTGATGGAAGTGAATGCCGTATTACTTTTTCAGATGTTGGAATATTATATGCAGGGGGTACGTTCTTGAGCGGCACACAAGGGACATTCACAGCATCTACCGGTACAGTGAATTTTAATGCTGCCGGGGCACAGACAATTGCACCATTTGCGTACACATTTAATAACGTTACACTTTCTGGCTCCGGTGTAAAGACAACTACGAATGCAACAATCAACGGTATTTTGTCGATGGAAGGAACTGCCACAGCATCTGCCGCTCCGACCTATGGTGCAGCAGCAACATTGCAATATAACACAGCAACTGCGCGAACAGCTGGTGTGGAATGGATAACGCCTTTTACGGGAACTGGTGGAGTAATTATTGAAAATACGGGAACAATAACTTTAAATGGTAATAAATCATTTACAGCTTGTCCATTAACTGTTAAAGAAGGATCAACACTGGCTGCTGGTGTTCGTACCATGGGTGGTACTCTCAACGCGCTAAATTTGGTCTGTGGCGGACTTACAGCAGGTTCCACAATAACAGGAACCGGTCTTCTAACTCTTGGTGGTAATGTTTCTGTAATTGATGCCGGTAACGGTACTTTTGGTGCAACTGTTTTTTGTCCTGTTGCATTGACAAATCTCACAACCCGCACTTTTACTATTGCAGATGACGGAACTTCAGCAATAGACCTTACTATCTCTGGTGTTATAAGTACAACAGGCAGTCTCGTAAAAGCTGGTGCAGGCACAATATTGTTGTCCGCAGCTAATTCTTATACAGGAACAACAACCATCAATGCCGGAACACTTCAAGCTGGGATTACCAACGCATTGGCCGCTGGTGCTGTGACAGTCAATGACGGTGGAACTTATGATCTGAATGGTTTTTCAGATGCAATTGGTGCACTCACTGTCAACAGTGGCGCTGTCGGTGGAACTGTCACAACCGGTGCGGGTACTCTTACGCTGGGAGGCAATGTTACATCGACTGGCGGTGCCACGAACGCCTCCATCAGCGGCAATCTTGCTTTA